>WLWH01000160.1_pt1 | contig 57749 bp, 79 predicted proteins | sample 6712741 | NCBI WGS metagenome assembly WLWH01 (sample SAMN12718694, study PRJNA515312) | sponge metagenome | isolation source: marine sponge | host: Mycale hentscheli | place: New Zealand: South Island, Marlborough, Capsize Point | collected 2003-05-01 | reverse complement strand
CAATATTTAGACGCTGCCATGTTTGCATAAGCTGATGGATATGTATCGAATGTTCTTTTGGCCCATGCTTTTCCAGAATGGCATATTTTGCTGCCTTTTGATTTTTTTGAAGCAGCGCCACCTTTTTTATAATACGTTAAACCCCTTGGAAGACCATTCTTCTTCTGGGGCGGTTTTGAAACTTGTTTTCTCATTTGACTACGACCTATTGCCATTTAACAATTCCAACGTTTACGAGCTTGCCGCAAACGGCTGTTCGGGTCTTTTGCCGCTTTCGGAAACTTCTTCATTTGACCTGCTGAACGTGCGCAGTAAGATTTACGCCTCTTAGCTGCTTTTGAGCCTTTTTTTAATTTGCTTGGCTTAGTCGTTACAGCAGTTTTTAATTTAGAGCCGGGGTTTTTACGTCTATATTCTTTCACACCAGCTTTAGTCATTCCCGCCCCTTTTTTTGTGGGGCGGAAATTCTTTTTATTGCGCTTCGGCATTTTGTCAGAACGTTTAGCCATACTCTTTCCGCATAGACATTATGATTGTGTAAGTATCTGCGCTTGTGTGACCAACTGTTGTGAAAAGAACATCTCCATCTTTACCACTTCCAGCATTATTAATTAGTCCACCAAAAGATGTATAGTCATGATTACCACTTTGGTTTTCACCTAATTCTATACAGAACACATTAGAACTTGCATTCCAAAGAATCTGAACTTTCATACCAATACACTGCCACCATATTTTTTCGATAACAACTCCAGTACACGCTTGACCACGAGCGTTAGCAACAAGTGCGCTAACATCTACTTTAACAACGGCAGACTCACCTGTTCCGTCAGAAATATTAGTAAATTTTTGAACGACCATTTTTTCGCCGTCCAATAAAGTTTGTGTAGCTACAGCATCAGCCATACTAACCTCCTATTACGCTAAGTTGTTATTTTGAGCGTATAAGATAGTAAAACGAACCAAACCCGCATTTGTTGCTGCTGAAGCAGTTACAGTCAAACGAATATCTGCTGTTCCTGTATCTTGCCAAGCAAGTGCAGCGCCAGCTTCTGTTGTTGGATACTTACGACCTGCATCTGTACCACTCGCAAAAGTGTTTAGAATCGTGGCTGCACCGCCAACAGTATCTCCAACACTCAAGTTTGTCGTAGCATTAGCCGCCGTAATAATATCAATTACGCAGTCAATAATTTGTGAATTTGCAGGAATAACAACGTCTGTTACAGACGCAGCCAAAGCACCTCCAGATAAATCTGCTGAAAAGGTTTGTGACATAACAACCTGACCAACGTTAGCAACGTCAGAACCAAGTGTAGTGCCTGTTGTATTTTTGATGGTTCCAGCCTTAATAGGACCGGAAAAAGTAGTAGTACCCATGTCAATCTCCTGTCTGGGTTAAGTCAGCCACAGAATGTGGCTGTCAGGGATGAAATCACAATAACACAATCAATAAAAAAAGAAAGGGGCCACCGAAGTAGCCCCTAGTTACAGGGAGGAAGGCATGAAACGCCTACCTCATCTATAACATATGTTACGCTCCGGGTGAACCGAAAACACAACGTGGGTCTGAGAACCCAAAGCTGTAACGCTCACGCGCTTTAAAGCGCATGTTGCCTGTGTCGAAGTCAGCTTCCATGTTTGTTCTCATTGGAGAACGCTCAAAGTGCTTGAATCCGTTAGGCGCGTCAGTCTTGATGAAGAACGCATCTGGGTCTGTCAAGAAGTGGTTAACAGTGTAACCCTCTGGAAGCATGCCCATGTTGCGAATCGCGTTTACATCATTATCGGCTGTGCCAACACGCAATGTTGATTCCAACAAACGATCTGCAACGAATTGCAGTTGTGGTGGGATAATCAACTTGGTGCCGCGCAGAGCAATAATCATATTGCGCTCATCGACGAAAGTAGAGATGTCAATCAAAGCATTCTCAAGCGAAGTTTCGTTTAAGTCTGCTGCGGTTGACGGTTCATTACGGAACGTACCACCACCAGATAGTGGGTGATCAGTTGCGCAAAGTTCCTTACCATCGCCACCTGCAAAGTTGCTGTCAAACGCATTGTTTAGAACAGCAGCCGCTTTGACCTGCTTTGTGTGTGCCATAGAACGCGCAAGCGCCTTCGTATAACGCGCACCAAGACGATCATACAGGTTGTCTTCGATTGCTTCTTCAGTCAGTGCGAAAGCAAGAGCAACTGTTTCGTGTGAATAACGAGCAGTATACGCTTCATTTGCACTGTCGAACTCGACGCCAGAACCTTCAGATTTTGTGGGAGCATTCCCAAATCCGACCAACATTACTTCTTCTTCAAAAGCACGGTCAGATGTTTCCGTATCAAAGATTTCTGCGTGTTGATTCTCATATCGGTCATATTCCATACCGAATAGAGCGTTCAGGCCCGGCTCAAGTTCTTTGACGAGTTGGGAGCGTGAAATAGCCATAACTCAATCTCCTTATGCCAAGCCAGTGGTTCCACCACTGAACAGATGGTTATTAATTTTGACAATCACGTTAGTGTTTGCCGATGAAACATCGCTGTTCTCAGGGTCTTGAGAAATATCTATGGCTTTCAACGGCAATGTTGCAGTTGTTGCACCAGTTGATACAGCAAGCTCCAAACGAGATGTACCAGATGTGGTATCACCTACAGGAGATTGATCAACAATGTCGAAATTACCCGCTAAATCTGCAACAGGCATTGCTGCATTAGCTTGAATTTCGAATGTTGCACCCGGATCATCAATAATATTAGCCATGATGTCAGATGCAGAAATGCTACCGGGGTAGCTATTAGCAAAAGTGGGCTTGCCAGTTGTTGGGTCAGTATAGAAGCAGCCGTTAAACACACCAAGGATAAACCCTGATCCACCTGCTGCGACACGCTCAATGCCACCACCTGTTACCATTGCGACCATGTCGCCTTGGAAGATGGCAGTTCCGTAGCCTGAAGCAATTCGGTAGCGATTTTGCTGCTGCGAACTAATACTTGTACGAACTGGACGAAGACCAAAAGAGGCGTCTTGATTAGCCATTTTTAGTTTCCTTCAGATTATCCGCCCTTTCGACCAGAGCCGAACGAGACAGAAGATTTACGTTGAGGAGCAAGTTTCGGCATAATTGGATTGTTTTCTTGCATCCAATCATTATCCACTGCATCCATTTGATTTTTAGTCACACCTTTATAGTGATCTTTCCGCTGCTGAACCAATTCGACGGGCATTCGTGCGAGAACAAGTCCGCCGTTGCCAATGACACCAGCGTTACGCCCTTCGTCTACTACAGGTCCGATCCAATCTGGGTAATCCTCTGCGCGAACGAGGTCCCAGCCTTCTTGCCGTTTCTTATGAACGTTTGTCTTGTCATCAAATTCCATCACAGATTCACGAATCCAACGATGAACATATCCGATGGGGGGTTCAGGGGCATCCAAGGCTGAACCGGGACGCCATTCTGTTACGCGCTCTTTGCGCTCCCGCGATTCTACTTCGCGTGATGTCCTATTAGCCATATCAATTACTCCTGTCTTTGCTCTAAACGAGCAACTTCTTTTGCATATCTATCTAATGGGATACGCATTTTTTTGGCAAACGCCACTTGACCCGGCGTTAATTCCACCGATTTCTTCCGCCCTGATTTTACTGACCGTCCGTTTCCAGACGCGGGAGCAACAGTCTGAGCGTTGGACCGTTTCTCCTTAAACTTTTGAGGCATTTCTGTACGCATACGAGTGTCGATTTCTTTATAATAATCGTCACCAGTAGGGTCATAACCTTCCTCTAATACTAATTGTTCATGAATTGCTTGTGCAGCACGAGTCATTAGTCGATCTTGACCAAACCACTCGTTCTTACCTAACCAACTCTGCAATTTTGGATCGGGGGCTTGTTGTGGAGCCGCCTGCTGTTGTTGTGGTTGTTGAGCTTGCTGTTGAGCAACTTGTGCTTGCTGCTTTTCAACCTGCTGTTGTTTCGCAATTTTTGCTTTTTGAACGCGTACACGCTCTTTAGCTATAGCAATCTTTGAAATGGCTTCTTGAGCATCGGCAACCTTTTCATAATCGCCTGCCTCCATAGCTTCAGCTAAAGCACGTTTAGCCTGAGACTCTTGAGCCTTTAATCTTCCTTCTGTTTCAGTATTGTAGCCAACACTCATTTGCTGCAAACGCTGTTTCATCTGAGCGTTTTCTTGCTGCATGTTTTGGGCATACTGAACAGCCGCCTGCGCTTCTTCAGCAGCAGCATGTCTTTTCGCAGTTAATTCTCTAATACGTTTTTGAACAGATTGACTATAATTATCTAATTCTTCATCTCCAGAAGACTTATCTTGAACATTTGTTCGGGTTTCTTCTTTGGAGTCGTCTGAAGAAGCCTCAACTGTATCTTGGTCATCATCAAGTTCTACAGATGTATTTTCTTCAACCTTTTCGTTTTCACGAATATCTTCAGACATAGACATTTCCTTGTTCTCCCTTCACTTATACATATGAAATGTCTTTGGGGTCAAGAATCGTCGCAATAATATTATCGTCATTTATGATTCTTACCTCAAGACCTTCCACTTTGAACCTATTTCCAGCATATCTTCCTATAAGAACCCAATCCTTTTCATTACACCAAGGACCATTTGGGAACTTTTGGGAATCTTTATATGCGTCTGGACCTAGCTTAACGACATAAGCCGCTACAGTAGCAAAGGATTCACGATCACGAATTGCATCGGGAACAATAATGCCGCCTTTTGTTTTTTCACTAGGGTAATAGGGGATAATGAGAACACGATAGCCTGTTGGCTGTGGTAATCTTTCTATCGCTGAACTTTCCATCTGAGATGGATCATGTTCGTTTTTACTCTCCGCACCTTTACCAAAAGCATTTTCTATAGGTTTTGGTATTTCTGCGTTTTTATTTATCTTTTTTTGCGCCCGTGCCACATATTCTGGCACAACTAATTTATTAGTCATCTGCGTACTCTATGCCTTTCATCGCGGTTTTAATTTCTTCTTCAACGTAGGACATTCCGCGTATTTCGCCTACGATGTACCGATACTCGTCAAAAGCCTGTATCGAGCCATCCGCGAGCTTGTCTTTTAAACGCACATCGCGCTCACGAATGTTTTTTAGCAGATATTCTGCAAGATTTAGTGCGTCCATACCGCATATAGTATGCGATTATACGGGAAACACAAGTATTAATACCAAAAAATCAGAAAATACCTTGGAATCTCTGGGGTCTGGCTATTTTGCTAAACTTTTTTACTAGGCCGCCCCCGTTTTTTCGCTGGAGCTTTTGCGGCTGCTTTCTTTTTAGCTTCTGGCTTTGCGGCTGATTTTTCAACCCATGCTTCGTTTTCTGGGGTGCTTGGGTCATCTTTAACAAAGTGTCCATCCTCATTACGCGCTCTTACCATTTCCACAACAGGAGCCTTTTGAACAATGTTTGCAGCAGCACGTTTCGCTGCACGAATTTGTTCAACCATTTTTTCTCTTACTGATCCCATATTAATTTCCCTTCATGCTTGAGTTTAGAGCCGCAATGTCTCGCTGTGTTTGAATGCGATCCTCTGCAATTCTTGTTTTATCGGCTAATGCCGCTTCTGAAACATCAATCCTTTGCTGTGCAGTTAGAATATCATTTTGTTCTTTCTCACGTTCAAATTCTTGTTTGGTTTCAAATTCTGTTTGTTTGCGCTGCATGTCTGCTGCCTTGAGTTGCAGTTCTTGATTTCTAATATCCACAAGCGGATCAGATTGCGGTGGAGGTGCTACCGCCTGTGCAAGCTGTTCTGTCATCTCAGCAATTTTTTCAGCCGCAAGAGAATCTATCTGTGGCTTAAACTGCATCATAGGATCAGCAGGTGGCTGACCGGGCTGTGGTGGCATCATCTGAGCTTGTTGCTGCATCATTTGCATTTGCTCTGGCGGTATCTGAGACATAAATTCTTGCTGTGCCTGCTGTTCAGCCATTAAGCCAATATGCTCCTGAATATGCCCCTGTAATGCCATGATCGACTGCGGATTTAATTCCATAGCAGGCGTAGACATAACAGCCATATGCGTTTCGATGTGCGCTTGGTGATCTTGGTCAGGGAACGCTTGTAATGGCGCTCCCTGCAATGCCATTTGGTTCTCTTTCGCAGCATTCATAGGCTGCGGTTGAGGTGGGGGGGGAAGAATGGCATCTATATTCGTTACACCAAGAGCCTCATACATCTTACGGTACGCCGCATATAATCCTTGCGGACCGCCATGTATTTGTGGGTTTGATTGCACTAACTGTAGTTCAGTTTGCGCCAAAGCAATCCTCTGCGACATAGAGAAGATATTAGGATCAGAAATAGGTAAAACATCAATTTGACCTGCAAAGTCCTGCACAAAAATCTCTGGCCCCATCTGCATATCTGCTTGATATGGATAAGACTGAATTGTTTCTGAAAAGATTCTGGCAAGAAGTTTAAACTCAATCTTCTGCGAATAATGCAAACGCTTGTGAATCGCGGACATAACCTTTGTACCGCGCTCCATAATTGCCATCGTCGTGCCAACAGGTGTATCACCGCCCATTTCACCAACCTTGAGGTCAGCCATAGAAGCAAAACGGCGTCCTGCATCAACTAGGGTTCCCAAAAGGTTATAAAGCGTCCCTGAAGGCTCTTTGAAGGGGAGAGGCATCAAGGAGCCTTGCAGGGTGCCTCCAACCACATCAATATCGCGGAACTCACCCGGCTGAAGGGGATTGTCTTCATCGCGGATACGAGCGCCACGGGCTTTAAAGCCTGCTGGAAGATTGGAGAGCGTGCCTGCATCAATAAGCTGACGCAGGATCGACGTTGACGCTTGAGCCAACCCACCAATCATGTGAGTCAAGCCAAGGCCGTAGAAACCAAGACCGGGCAAAAACTTGTAATGCACGAAGTATTGCTTCGCACGTTTCATTGGGTCCATTTCCATAAAATTACGACGAATAGCCAATACTTCGCCAGAATCAGCAATGATTGTGACGATGTATGGCAGTTTCAAACCTGTTGGTTCTCCATCTACTCCAATGTCCTCAAAGCCCTCAATATCAAGGCTTGTATGGACTTCATACAAAGTTAAATCTTCAGAAGGTCCACTTGGATGAACGCCCTGAATATCGTTAATTGACTCCTCAACCTCATCAGCCATATCGTCCTCACCGTACCCACCAGTAGGCAAGTCGATGTCACGATAGAAACCAACAATCTGCATCTTGCGCACTTCGTTGGAATCCATAGTGATACGATGAGTGACACGAGGAGAAGAAACCAAATCAATTGCTCCATAAGGAACAACTAAATCTTCAGCGTGAATAAATTTACTTACCGCACGTTGTTTTAGTGGATCAAAGTAAACTTTCTTAAACGTAGAACCCACAACAGGAAGGTAGAATAACATCTGATCTAACTCAGGATCATACTCTTCCATTTCATAGGTAATCATATAATTCATATAATCTTTGACGCGCTCAGATTGCTTTACAAGCATTTCGTTCTGCGCACCAATAACAGAAGTGCGTACAGGACCAGTTGCAGGTAGCAACTCACGATACGCCTGTGCCTGAAACTGCGTGACAGACTCAGCCAATAATGGATGAATAACGCCAGAAGAACCTTCAAACGGCTCTGTACGATCCTCGGTCTTCATACCAAGAAACTCTAAGCCTGTTTTGTATGTATCTTCCCAATCCTCACGAGAAGCCAAATCATCTTCAATAGAACCAACTAAATCAGATGAAATGCGACCTAAATCAGCCTCATCAATAACATCAGCCAAGTTACCATCAAACGGAACACTCGCGGGAATATCGGCTTGTTCTTCAAACTCACCTACCACTGCACTACCATCGTCAAACTCTGTGACACCGGGCTGCGCTGGCAAATCAATTACGTTTTGAAGAGATTCGGCTTCTGCAACCATTGGGTCTTGGGGCAATCCACCCGCACCTAATCCACGCTCTATAGCCATTTAATCTTCCTTATCTTCAATCACCGCCCCACATGTGGGACAAGTAATAGCGATTTCTTCTGGGTCTTCATCTGTTATAACTTCGTCAACAACTATGACCTCATCTTCAGGTATGTCATATACTGGCATATCATCATAAGGTAGATGAACGTCTATTGTGATCTTAGGCATTACCTTGTTCCTTCGAATTTAAGACCACTAATTGCTGCGCCACCACCACGGCTAACACCGCCGCCATATTTGTAGCCGCGAACCTTACCGCCATTGGCAAAGCCTAGTGCGCTTTTAATGTCTTGTTTAGGCTCCGTATTGTGATCTCTGGTTCTTCTACGGGCAGCTTCTTTTATAATTCTTTTCTTTGTACGCTTTTCTTCATCCATACGTTTTTTCTTTGCCGCCTTTTCAAGATCTTTTGGCCGTGCTTTTGGCCTAACCGTGCCGCCGTTCTTTTTCTCGATCACGCCACGACCAATCAACACATCTTTTTTAGTGACTTTTCCGTCTCCGCTTAGATCTTTCATAGCATATTCCTTTCGCTTATCAAAACACTCTCACCAAGCCGCCAGCGGCCTTCTTATTCTTCCAACTAATACGCTTAGAAGACTTCTTCTTTTTTGCAGCAGACGTACATTGCGCTTTCGTGGGACGACAAGCGGGATAACCTTTTCGTTTCTCCCCCTTTTGACGACCACAAGGTTTACCAGTTTTACAATCAATCCAACCTTTTCCGTTGTTTTGAGAAAACCATTTACGCAAGGAGTTCTTTTCTGCCATTAGAACGTCCTCGTACTTTTCCGTCTGCTTTCTTCAACGCAGCCGCAACCGGAAGCAATCATCCCCCCGTTACGATATCTGTTACGAGCAGGGCGTTTGGGGTTATCCACCGCTGCAATTAATCCACCTTCCGCTTTCTTAGTAGAGTTTCCCCAGTTTGCGGCCCCTACTTTTCGGCACTTGGACAGAGCCCCCGAAGCGTAGGCGCTGGGCCAAACCTTGTACCGAGCCTTTACCTTTCGGTAACACGCGTCTTTTTTTGACTTTTTCTTTGCCATTATTTCGTCCCTCTGGAGGCTTGGATATCTGGAACGGCATTGATGTTCTGCTTATGCTCATCGTATTTTGCACTCCGTACTAAAAAATCCTGCCACATTGGTTTGATCATGTCATAGTTTGCACCAACCCTGTAGGTAATTACCGCGGTGTCCGCTTTAAGTTGATACAGTTGCAACGCACCCCAGCATAAGAGACCAATGGTAATTACAGACGCTAAGTTATTAAAATCGACTTTCATTACCAAGCCTTACATGACCAATACTTGGCCTTTAATTTATCTAATGTACCCTTATCACAACCATGACGGGCCCTAAACGACTTGCGCCGTTTAGGATTAGATTTTTTGATGGACATCTTGGCATCGCCAAAACGAATGATTTTTTCTTTGCCCTTGGCACATGCTTTAACAACAGACTTTTTTCCGCCAGATATCTGACGTTTGGGCTTGTTGCACTTCATCTTGGCTTTATCAATTTTAGCCATGAGTCCGCCCTATGCTAAAAGAATTGTCAGTTCGTTATTAGACCCCGTAAACGCAGAGACATACACTCCCGACGTAAACAGCATACCGTTCTCCGGAATGTACACTTCGTTCATTCCAGCGGGAAACTTCTGAACCAACAACGTAGCGCCACCATTACCATTAGTAAGAGTAAAAGAGCCTGCTGCTTCGGCGTATATGTTTACAGCCTGAAGTCTGGATCTCGACGGCCCTATAAGAGCCGCCGCTGAACCTTGCGCATAATTATACGCTGTAATGTCTGAGCCAGCCATGTGTGAACCCCCTTATGGACGGATTACAGTGTTGTAAGCCTGCGCATACAGAATAGTAATCACAGCTACACCCGCGGTGGTCGCTACGCTGTTTGTAACGGTCAGCTTTAGATCAGCCGTTCCTGTGTTGGCCCACTCCCCTGTACCACCGCCTTGTGTGGTTACAGTCTTGAGTCCCGCACTTGTACCTGTGGCAAGCGTGTTAAGAATTGTAGTCGCCCCGCCAACGGTATCACCAACGCTCAAGTTAGTGGTAGCATTCGCAGCCGTAGACAAGTCCACGATACAATCAATAATCTTGGAGTTTGCTGGAATAACCATGTCGGTTGCGCCTGCTGCAATCGCTCCACCGGAAAGATCCATTGTGTGTGTTTGCATCATTACAACGTAGCCTACGTTAGCGATGTTCTCGCCTACAGTGGTTCCTGTTGTATTTCGGATGTTCCCTGCCCGGATTGGGCCTGAAAAAGTTGAGTTAGCCATGAAGATCTCCTGTCTTGGCAAATGTCAGCCGCACCGTGCGACTGTCAGGGATACCAGAACAATACATGACATTTGAACAAAAAGAAAGGGGCTACCGAAGTAGCCCCAGTCTAACAGGGAGGAGGTATGAAAAGTACCTACCTCAGTAACATAGCACAGTTTAGGCTCCGGGGGAACCGTAAACACAACGTGGGTCTGAGAACCCAAAGCTGTAGCGCTCACGAGCTTTGAACCGCATGTTTCCGGTATCAAAGTCGGCTTCCATGTTTGTTGACAAAGCAGAACGCTCAAAGTGGATCATACCACGAGGTGCGTCAGTCATAACAAAGAAGTGATCCGGGTCAGTGAAGAAGTCGTTGACGGCATAGCCTTCAGGCAACATTCCCATAGACCGGATTGCGTTTGTGTCGTTGTCCGCTGTACCTACGCGTAGGTTTGAAACCATCAAACGCTCTGCAACGAATTGCAGTTGACGTGGGATAAGAAGTTTCGTGCCGCGTAGAGCAACTTTCAAACCGCGCTCATCAACAAAACCAGCGATATTGATAAGGGCATCTTCAAGAGATGTCTCGTTCAAATCTGCTGCTGTTGCTGGAGTGTTGGCAAACGTACCACCGTTAGTAAGAGGGTGGTTAGTTGCACACAATGCAACGCCGTCACCGCCTGCGTTCGCACCACCTGTAAAGGCGTTGTTGAGAACCGCAGCAGCTTTAACCTGCTTTGTGTGTGCCATTGAGCGAGCCAACGCACGAGTGTAACGCGAACCAAGACGATCATACAGATTGTCTTCGATAGCTTCCTCTGTTATAGAGAAGGCCAACGCGATAGTTTCGTGGTTGTAACGAGCAGTGTATGCTTCGTTAGCGTCGTCAAAGTTGACCGCAGAACCTTCCGATTTGGTTGGTGCCGCTCCGAACCCACTCAACATCACTTCCTCTTCGAATGCTCGATCAGAAGATTCTGTTGTGTAGATCTCTGCGTGTTGGTTTTCGTACCTACTGTACTCCATACCGAACAACGCATTGAGGCCCGGTTCTAGCTCTTTCGCTAGTTGTGCGCGAGAAATAGCCATTCTTTAGACCCCCTATACGCCAGTGGTTGACGGAGTACCAGCAACAATCGCGCCATTGGCGGAATTGAAACTGTTATTCAGTCGAACGATTAACGGGATGCCAGCAGCAGTGAAATCGCTGTTCTCCGGGTCGTCTTGGATACCGACGATACGAAGTTGCAATGCTGCGGTGGCGGCGATTGTGCCGACAGCTAACTTAGCGGACGAGATACCTGTGGCTGTTACGCCAGATGTAGCTGTTCCAAAGTTTGCATTTGCAAACACATGACCGCGAGCAGTTGCTTCACTGGTTAATGAAGCGTCTGATGCGATAATAAATGTCTGCATTGGGTTGTCATACACGAAGGCTACGACGGGATGATTAGAATCCGCGCCAGAACCGGGCCAGTGATTTGAGAAAATCTTCTCACCAGTGGTAGACGAAACGTATTCGCAACCCCAGAAAACACCTAATAAACCTACGGTTCCACCAGCAGCCGCGCCAACAATATCAATAAAGCCTGTTGACAGCGGAATTACGGGAGAACCTTGGTAAATCGCGTTTGTGTTCCCATAGGCGATGCGATACTCGGTCATACCAGTGGTGTTTGCAGCCTGACCGACTACACCAATCGGACGAAGTCCGAAGGCACCGTTAGTATTTGCCATAGTAGCAATCCTTCTATAAGTTAATCGGAGTCTCTACGAGATCCCCCGAATGATACACGACTACGCCTATCGTTACTGATAGGCATGGAAGGATGTGACTCCTTCATAAGATCCTGATCAACGGCAGTCATTTGTTCGCGGGTTCTGCCCCCGTAATATGCAGTTCTTTCTGCTACTGTTTCTTCAGGTATACGGCACAACATCAATCCGCCTTGACCAATCACCCCCTCATAACGACCATCGTCAATAGTCGGGGCTTCATAATCAGGATACTCATCTTTACGGACGGGTTCCCATCCTTCTCGCAGCTTGGCGTTGACATTCATTTTGTCTTCTTCGCCGCGCATTGAAACGCGTATCCAACGATGCACATATCCATCTGGTGGAGTAGGTGCCTCAAGGTGACTGGGCGGTGCCCATGGTTTTCTGCGCGATTCTGTTTCTCGCGTGTTATTTTTGCGGGGTGTTCTGTCAGCCATGATCTCAATCCTTTACAAATTTAGCGTATTCTTCAAGTGGAACGCCAAGCGACTTTGAAATCGCGACTTGAGAAGGCGTCAGTTTCACCGACCTGCGCCCCGATTTAGTGCTGCGGGATGCGGAAGAAGCAGCGGATGCGACCTGACTTCTTTCCCCCGTTTTCTTAGCCGTCTGAAACTTGTGTGGAAACTCCACACGCAACCGACGATCTATTTCAGTATAATACTCATTGCTCTCCGGGTCAAACCCCTCATCTTCGATAAGGGTAGCGTGGATAGCATATGTGGCAGAAGTAAGCATTCGATCAGACCCAAACCACTCGTTCTTCTGCGCCCAAGCCTCGGCTTTAGGATCCGGTTTTGGTGCAGGAGGTGGGGCAGAAGGAGCCGCGGCGGGAGCAGCTTGCTGCTGGACGGGCTGTTGTGCCTCGCGCTCTACCCTAGCTTTAGCCTGCCTATGGCGTTCCATTTCAGAGTTCAACCGAGAAAGTTTTTCTTGAGCTTCCAGTTGCTTGTCACTGTCGCCTCGGTCCGCAGCATCTTTGTACGCTATCTTTGCCGCGCTCATTTCGATGTTAAGACGGTTCCCGTACTCTTGGACATAACCTCGGTCCAAAAGTTTTAAACGGTCCTTCATCTTCTTGTTTTCTTCCATTAACTGAGAAGTCAGGCGAAGCGCTTCCTGTTTATCGCGCTCTTCCTTACGGTACTTATCTGTTAATTTCTTGATTCGATTCTGAACGTTTTTACTGTAATCGGTAAGCTCTTCGTCAGAACCTGTGTTTTCAGATTCTTCTTCCACAATTACTTCTGGTTGATCTTCTACAGGTTCCGCAGATTGGACTTCCTCTTCTGAAGCCTCGTCCTCAATGACTACCTCAATCTCTTCTTCAATTTCTTCAGACGTGTTTGACATCATCGGGCTCCAATATTGTTGCAATCACCTCGTCATCGTTAATGATGCGAACTTCTCCCCCATCGATCTTAAATCGAGAACCAGAATATCGACCAATGCAAACCCACTGTCCCTCCTCACACCAAGCAGAGCCGTACTTTTTATCGCTATAAGCCAGTGGTCCCAGTTTAAGAACATATGCTACAACTGTAGCAACAGTTTCTCTTTCCCGAACCTCGTCGGGAAGGTGCAATCCGCCTTTTGTTTTCAGAGTACCTTGATACGGCATTACCAATATTCGCCATCCTGTGGGCTGCGGTAATCGTTCAAGAAGGGATTTATCAAGAAGCGAAGGCTCTAGCACTCGGTCTTGAGTATCTACATACGCGCTACCAACCTCAGAAGAAGCAGACGATGAGTCCACCTTTTCTTTGTTCATTTTCTGCGCGACATGATCAGGAAGATATAATGTCTTCGACATCGTCAGCGTTATTCTCCAGCAGGGACTTTATTTCTTCTCTGGCAAAAGAGAGTCCCCGTACCTCTCCCACCATCATCTTATAAGTCTCCCAGTCTTTGGCAGACCCGTTGACTAATGAACGCCCAATATCATTTTCACGCTCTCTCAACAACCTATACACATGTTTCGCAAAGTCAACAACATCCATTATAGGTTATCCCTGTATTCCTCTTGTAAGTCGGATGTAATCGGACCACCCTCTACCCACTCGCTACATGTGCTTTCGCTCATACATGAAAACTTTAGCAATTGGCAATACCCAAGATCCCCAGAGTCATCCCCGATGCAAGCAAGCATGTCCTCTGTTTGATTATACATTCCACAGTTTCCGCACTCCTCGTCTGTAGTGGCGGGGCCGTAGTTGTATTCTGCAATCGCAATGTCTTTGTTTTCTTGGTTTAACTCTTCATCTTGCGTTGGGAGCGGACAACTCTTGCCGTCGTCATCGCTCTCCATTTTATCTACAGGCATTCCGTCAGGAAGCACACTGATCATAATTGTTGTCATTGGTAGCACTTTCCACGTTTAGAATTGTCACGGACATCAAAAGATACGGGAGGTCTTACGAGATTTGGGCCTTTTCCCTTTAACACCGCCAGTGTCCATATAAAATCCAGCGTTTTGCCCTCCCGTCGATTTTGGGGTTACACTAGCCGGGCGATCCTTAGTGCCATGTTTGGTTTGAAAAACTAACGGGCCAGCGGGTTTAGCCAAGTTAGGAGTCTTAGGGTCGTTAGGAATGGACTTAGCGGCTCGCGTAGATGCAGACTTTTTTCGCAACTTGCGGAGTTGAGAGGCTTTTTTTAATCTAGGCATGAGGGGTTCCTTTCTAGGATAGGGTTAGTAACACTTCCCACGTTTAGGGTTATCACGGACATCGGCAGCGCGAACTTCGCCGCCTGATCTAAAGCTGCCCTCAAAGATCTCCGGATTTTTACGCAGAAGTTTTTCTACCTCTTGCGACATAAATTGTTGTTTGCCAGCGTTTGGACTTTTAGTGCCGCCCATAGCCTCATATGCAGACTCGCCTTCCATAAAACGACGTAGTTGCTCTTTCGTAAACGACTTCTTTTTCTTCTTAGACATCTAAAAGCTCCAGTGCTTTCTCAAGAGTTTCTTTGTTACGACGAGACCAACCTTTGCCGTATACCGCATAGTCTTTTAGAGAGCGGTAGAAACCTTCACGCCCGTCGTAGTATTTGTGCAAGATGTCTTTTGGATCGAAGTCATGCACTGCTGCTACGGTCTTTGGGCCAATGGCCCCATCTGCGGTCGCCCCGACCACGCGCTGTAATATTTTAGCTGCACGTCCCGGCCCGGCATTCACACAAAGGTCCGCGCAACTAACGTCAACGCCCGAAGGGAGATCGTCCCCCTTGACCGCATCCCAGTAGTTTTTCTTGTACAAAGGTTTCACATCGTCTTTCGTCAGCTTACGCATAACGTCTTTCGGGGCAGGCTTGCCCGTGTATCGCGCCCAGTTGTACGCCGTAACACCCAGCATGGTACTGCCATCATTTCCGTGACCATCACCTTTTTTGTTTCCAGAATCCCTAGTGTCATCCGTAAATCCACCTTCGTGATGAATCAGCATTTCAAAAAACGCTTCCCAGTTCTTTTTCATGTCACTTCCTTTTAAAAAATGATTGCGCTCCGCGCACACCGAAACTGGCTGAAATTGCAATTCCAAGGCTGTAAAAATACCAGTCTGGTGCCTTGTTAAGCTGCTCGAACCCACGATCAACCCAACCTTCCGCGCCCGGAATCCAGCATAAAATCAAAGGGATAGACAAAATAATTACAAAATATTCGTCCTTCCAGCTTGTTTTTGCGCCTTCAGCCATGACTCGTTCCCAGTCGGCAACGCTTGTCTCTTTTGACAATAATATCTGGGCCTTCGCCTTCGCCTCGGTTAACTTTAGCTCCGCCTCTGCGGACTGTTTATCTGCTTTGCCTTGTAGCCAACTACCCGCAAGATTTGCTAACGGCCCTAATGCAGCGGTAAAAATACTCATTTCTCAGACCCCAGCCAAACGGCGAACGCTCCTGTAAGCGCCCCAGAACAAATTGATATCATTGCACTTTGTTGCGTTGACAAGTCGTCAAGACTCATCCCCCACTCTAAAACGCGAATGTACATTATCGTCATCACCAACATCATCAGACGTGGCATGATCTTCCAAGCAAGAACTTTTTCCATGTTAAACCTCTATGTTCACATTGGTTCCTTCAGGCTTAGAGCCCGTAGTCTTAACGCCGAACTTATCATAACTTTCCTGTAAATCAAATCGCTGCTTTGCCAAAGCCTCTAAATGACTGTGGTTGGCCCTATGCGCCTTCTCCACCCGCTGCTCCACAAGGTGCGTTTCTATGCGCTCACGAACCCGTGTTTGAGCGTGTATGTCACTGCCTACATTAAATGGCATGTTTTGACTTACACCCCGAACGCCATCTGCCATTAGATTTTTCCTTGTTTTGCTAAAATGATAACAACAGTGATCCCCAACATTATTGCTACAATAATCGTAGAACCTCCATAAATAACTATACGCTCAATTATCTTGGCTTTACGTTTCTTTTCCGCTTCTGCTTTTGCCTTACGGTCTTTCCTTGCTTGCACCCGTATAGCTTGCAACTCGCCCCACGCACTAAAACCTCTGGTTGAAATAACAATCTGACGAAGCTCCTCCTCCGCATCTTTGGCCCTTTGTAAATTCACAAACGTCTCCATCGCATTTTCATCCGATCCTGAGAACAAGCTGTTTTTCTTTTTTTCATGGGCAGCGCGTAAATCATCAACCCCGTCAAAAAATTCACCAATTTGCTTGGTTACATTAACGAGTTCCCTGCCTGCGGAAACCGCGGATTTTACCGCCGCGAATGCTGTAAATGGATCCATCATGTTACACGAAAGCTCCTTGGACAATAATACTCGGGGCTAACGCGGTACACACGTTTGGGGTACTCGTTACGACACTGGTAGTGACACGCTTTATAGAACCAGCTACCGTACCCGTTCACAAAAACGTGCCCGTATCCTACGAATACAAGCACACACAACACTAGAACACTCCGACAAACCTCTGAGGTCGGGATATCGGACTAAACCTTTTATTAACCGTACCGCCAGAAGAATATTTACGTTTACCCGCTTTGCTTAAAGCAATAGCAACCGCCTGTTTTTGCGGTTTTCCAGCAGCCATTTCTGTCTTGATGTTTTGACTGACAACACCTTGTGATTTGCCTGATTTTAAGGGCATTATCCCCTCCGTTGCATAGCCATTTGCTGGATCTCAGCATTAACAGCAATCCGCTCTCTGTTAACCGCATTGCGGTCATCGGCAATCTCTTCCTGCAAGTCCATGCGAGCGTTGTCTAAACGATCACGCTGCTCGACCTTGTTCATCTCTAACTCAAGTTTAGCAGCATCATTCACGGCATCCTGCCCTTGTTTCTGCTTACGCAACTCTAGCTCCTGCATCCGAATAGCTACTAACGGATCAGGCTCGTTCGGGTTCTCAGGCATTAAGCGAGCCATTACGTCCGCCATAATCTTCTGTTGGTACAGTACGACTAGGTTCTCAACTTCCTGTTGATTTTGCAAGTCTTGCTGCAATTGTTTTTCATACTCTTGCACCGATCCTTGGCTGACCGCGCCTACATTTGCCATCATCTTAGCCCCGCTTAACGCTTGCTTGACCTCGTCCATAGCCTGCTTCTTCGCAAGCATACTGACGTGCTCCTGAATATGAGACATAAACGATCCCATGATCTGTGGAGACGTTGCCACGATAGGCGTCTTCATAAACATAATGTGGATCTCGATGTGTACTTCGTGATTCTGCTCTGGGAATGCGCGTAGAATTTCGCCCATAAGAGCTTTGGCATTCTCCATGGCGGGATCCATCGGTTGAGGTTCTTGGGGTGGGGGCAAGATCTCATCAATGTTCTGGACCTCAAGCGCTTGGTACATCCTACGGTATGCAGCGTGAAGATTGTGCATCTGTGGATTAGACTGAGCCAGTTGGAGTTGAGTCTGAGCCAGCGTAACGCGTTGCGCCATGGAGAATATGTTGGGATCACTGACAGGCAAGACATCAATCTTGTCGTCGAAATCCTGTTGTTTAATCGCAGCCGAACCACCCGCAACCTCATACGGATATTCAGGGGGCATATTTTCTTTGAAGATACGGGCTAGTAAACGAAACTCATTCTTCTGCGAATAGTGCAAACGTTTGTGAATCGCGGACATAACCTTCATGCCACGTTCCAACATCGCTACTGTCGTACCAACAGGCGTTTCTCCGCTCATGTTGTTTATTTGCTGATCAGCGATAGAAATGAACCTACGTCCATCCTCGATCAAACCGCCCAGCAGTTGCGCCAAAGTCCCCGAGGGTTCTTTGTATGGCAATGGGATTAATGAGTCCCGTATGTTGCCACCGGGCGCATCTATGTCCCGCCATTCCCCGGGCTGCAAAGGCTCATCATCGTTCCGAACCCGAACCCCTCTCGCCTTGAATCCTGCTGGGAGATTCGCCAAAGTTCCCGCATCAATAAGTTGACGTAGAATACTTGTAGCGGCACGACCAAGGCCCCCTATCATGTGGATCAAACCAAAACCGTAAAACCCTAGACCCGGTAGAAACTTGTAATGCACAAAATACGGACGCTTCTTACGAAGTGGATCCATCTCTGCATAGTTCCTGCGGATAGCTAAGATCTGATTACTGTCTTTGTCTATCGTCACAATATAAGGTAGCTTGATACCCGTGGGCTCGCCCATGGGATCTGCATCCTCAAAGCCTTCAATGTCGAGATCACAATGCATCTCTAAAATAGTTCGGATATCGTCTGTGTAGCCCCGTGAGATGCCTTGTAGTTTATTTACCTTCTGATCCACCTCATCTTCGTCTGGGTCTCCAGAGCCTGATAAATCAACGTCCATGTACGCACCAGATACTTGCATCTTACGCACATCGTTATCGGTCATCTTTAAAACGTGTGTCACACGAGGAGCCGTCGCCAAATCAGTGGCAGAATACGACACCACTAAATCTTGTGCAGGTAAAAACTCTGCTACAGCGCGACCTTTCAACGGATCAAAATACACTTTCTTAAAGGTCGAACCAGATAAGGGAAGGTAAAACAGCATCTGATCCATGCCCGGATCATACTCTTCCATCTCTTCCATGATCTGGTAGTTCATGTAATGCTTAACGCGCTGGGCCTGATCCTCGCGCTTCTGGTCCTGCAAACCAATAACTTGAGTGCGAACTGGGCCACCCGCAGGCAACATTTCCTTGTACGCCTGCGCTTGGAACTGCGTAACGCTTTCAGTAATTAACGGGTGCGTAACCCCACTAGCGCCTTCAAACGGCTGAGACCGCTCTTCAGAGTTGATACCAAGAAGGTCCAAGCCTTTTGTATAAGTTTCTTCCCACTCACTACGAGAGTCGTAATCCTCTTCATAAAGGCCCACAAGCTCGCTACTAATTTCCCCAAGAACGCCATCATCTAAAAACTCCGCAAGGTTAGCGTCGTGATCAATTATCTCAACCTCAACGTCCTGATCTTCCATTTCAGACATGGCTTGCACAATCGCTCCGCCTTGCCCGTCGTCAATTACCTCGGCACCCCCAGTGAAATCTACTGGGCTGGGCACGTCCACTTCGACATCAGGAAGACCCTCTGTGCTGTCTAAGTCTAGGCCCGGTACAACCATGTTTGGTGGTAATGCCATCAGTAATACTCCCGTTTACGAGGTGCGTACAAGCTATCCTCTTCCTCTTCTCCCCGCAAAGAAAGAAACCCTCCTTGCCGAAAGCGCATCAGTGCCAACGTCATACTATCACAAAAGTCATCGTGATCGCCATTAGGAAATGAAACTACTTCTTCCACCACCTCGTCCGCAAATTTTTCATGCATAGGTGCCCACACTATTCCCGCTTCAAACAACGGAGCGACCATGTGCATTCTCGTTACCTTATCATTTCCCTTGCCCGGTGAAAAGCCCAGCGCTGGAATACCGCGAAGCCGCAACTCGTCAATGAGCGGTGTACCCGTCGCTTTCGCTTCGACCACAACCATGTCTGGCTCCCAGTATTCGTGCTCTTCATAGGCAATCTCCTTTAGTTCAGGAAAGTTCCAACGCCCCCTACGGGCGTCCATAAGTATGATGTTATCAGGGCCACCGTCGTCAGGCGTAAATACCCCCCAAGTGGTTATGGCAGAATAGTCCGCAGTTTCTTTTTTAGAGAACGCGGTGTCGTATGCCTGCACAATATACTTGATCGCAGGTATCTGCTCTCGATCCCAGTCTTGCCACCACTCGCGTTTTACAATCGCACTCTCAGATGCCGTGGGGTTCTGCTGCCACTGAGCGTTCCACTTACCCACAGGCAAAGAGGCTTTGATCGACAGTAGCGCCGACTTCTCCCAAAACTCAGGCCACAACGGCTTGTCGCTGGGTAAAATTGCAGGGAACTCAACAACCTCCCACTGATCCGCCATCACATCGCCGCCTTGTGCAGCCATCAAACGCCCTGTCAAATCTTTCTTACCCCAGCGCGTCATAACTAGGATAATCGATCCACCCGGCTGCAAACGTTGTCGGGGACCAGATGTGTACCACTCATACGCATTGTCAAACGCACTTTCACTCAAGGCGTCCTGTTCCGAGTGAGGGTCATCAATTATAAAAAGATCCGCACCACGGCCCGTAACAGCCGCGCCAACACCCGCAGCAAAGTATTCACCGCCCTTGTCCGTCTGCCACTTACCCGCACCCTTGTTGTCTTCCTTCAAATTCGTATCAGGAAAAATCTCTTTGTACGCAGGATCGTCGATTAAGTCCCGAACCTTACGACCAAACCTAACCGCAAGCTCCGTGTTGTGCGTAGCCTGAATGATCTTGAGCTTTGGGTTGCGTCCCAAAAACCACGCAGGCATCAAAAAACTAGCAAACTCCGACTTAGAGTGACGCGGGGGCATATTAATTATAAGCCGCTTGAGTTCCCCTCGTGCAACGCGTTCAAGTTTTTCGGAGATCACCCGATGGTGACGACCCTCGATAAAATTCTCATACACATGATGCGCAAACGGCATGAACTTTTCCGACGCTACTTCGCGCAAGTCCAGCTTCTTCTTCGCTTCCGTAAGCGATAGAATTTCTTTTAACGCTTCTTCCGGAAGAGCCTGTAAGTTCATGACATCATATTCTGTGGTCGTCTCTGATACGGAGTTCCGTACATAAACGGATACATCTGCTGGTCTCTCAGTGCCGCCTCAGTTCCCATAATACCCTGTTGAGCGGGTCTAGGCTGTCCGAAGTTAGGAGGCAACTGTGTGGGCTGTGTCAGCGCCTGCCCTGTGGGTCTAGCCATAGGCTGGTCTAACGCAGAGGGTAAACGTACAAAAGGAACCTTCCCCGGCGCTGTGGGCGCGGCTGGTGTCGTAGACGCAGGGTCTACTCCTACAGCTTCCGCTGAAACCGGAGACGGGCTGTCATCTCTATCTCGACTTGGCTCGGGCACAGGAGTTGGTTTGATTAGATCAGATCCAAGCCCCTGATAATCCGCCATCCGATCTCCAGAGTACCGAAGAGGGCTCCCTGATGCGTCTAACCCCAAAGAACCAACCAACTGGTCGTTCTCATCGTACACCGGAACATACTGCGCAGCATCGGCACCTTTAAACAAATCCGTGCCAAACAAACCTTTTGTCTGGTAGTTTTCCTGTTGCAGCAATTGTTCTGCAACCTTGCGGTCTTCCGCAGCACCTAGATACTGTGATGCTCCGTACAGCAAACCAGCGCCGGGAATGACCGCTCCCAACAAACCACCAATGACCATGTCTTTTGTGTTCAATGGATCATACTGTGATTGTGACATCGCAGTTAATTGGTCCGTGTTTAGCGACTCTATTCCCCCAACATATCCATACTTACGGGCGTCTTGGGCGGCTTGACCCGGGGATGTTTTTGGCTGCACCTTTGCCAACTCTTCAGCGCGAGTGTCCCCAACAACTTTACGAGCCTGTTCTTGCGAACTACCACCAGAAGAAGTCCCGAAGTTCCCTGAGTATGTAGATGCTCCAGAACCTTTACTCGCAATGTTTAAGGATGCACCAGCTTGAATGTTGTTAGCGTTACTGATCTGTGGATTGGAGGCCATGATCTCCGCAACAGATGTGTTATTCTTTTCAGCTATCTCGCTGAGTGTGTCTCCACTCTGAATTGTATATGCCATTATTTTCTACCTAATCCGCCTATACCCTGATTTATAACAGGTTGAGGCTGTTGTGGGAAGGGTGGTCGTACAACGGGTTGTTGTGGGTTAAATGCAGGCGCTTCAGGCATTTCCATCTCATATGGATTAAAAGGACCAGCCGAAGTAGGCATTGTGACATATGAGCCCAAAGGACGCCCTGTCGAACCAAAACTTAAAATAGGTTGACCAAACTGATCCAACTCCACAGCAGGGCCCCCAGCAATCGGGGTCGCATCGTCCCGAGTAAACGGATCAAACCGTGGGGCCTCGTACACTGGTTGAGTAGGAGGCGGCTGATACGCAGTGGCTGGCGGCTGATATGACTGCTGTGCTTGTGCTTGTGCTTGTGCTTGTGGCTGCACTGTCCCCGTCCCGGGAGGACCGTAGTCAGGATAAGTGACCTCGTCCTCTTCTCCACCAACAGGCCCCGCTCCAAACGGCACATACGCCGCCGACCTACGAGCATCCGTTATACGAGCCAACTCCGATTGCTCAAACCGTGTTTGCTGCACCTCGTTTACCAACGCTTGCGCGTTATCCGCTGTGTATCCTCGTGTGACCAAGTCCGCAACCAATGCATCCTCCGCAACGTTCTGGTCAAGCTGAGTGTTGACGTAGTTTGTTACGCCTTGCGCAAAGTCTAATTGCGTTTGCGTAATATCGAATGCCGACGTTACCTCACCTAGCTGCGTTTCAAGAGATGCCGCGTTGGCTTGCTCTTCCGCTAAAGTCTGCTCTAACGCTGCGCGTTGCTCTTCTGTTAGCTGCTGCAACGCTTGACTGTCGCCCAACTGAGACTCCAGACCCAGAATATTCTCTTGTGCCGTGGTTAAATTACCCTGCAAGGTTTCCGTAAGCGTCGTGCTCGCCGTTAACTCTGCTTTCGTTTCAGTAAGCTGCTTCTCAATGTTATTGCGCTCTGTTGTTCGAGAACCCAATTGGTCTGTAAGGCTTTGCACATCATTCTGTGACGCTGTTAGATCGTTTTGTAAATCTAGTTTCTCAGCGTCAGTAAGCTCTTGTAACGCAGTGGCATCCGTTAACGTTTCCTTTAACGAATTCACATTTGCCTGCGCCATATCTAATTGATTTCCAAGAGTGTTTATCTCCGCGTTAGACGCGTCCAAATTAGTTTGCAGCGTGTTGGCTAACGTTACCGTGTTGCTTAACGTAGTTTTTGTATCGTTCAAACTAACTTGAAGGTTGTCTCTTTCCTTAGTGCGAGCCGACAAACTTTCAGTAAGGGCTCGTGCATTTTCCCGCGCCGTGTCTAAATTAGCCGCAATCGTATCTTTTTCCGTCTGTGTAGCAGTCAACGAGTTGTTAGCTGCCTCCAGTTGACCTTCCAACGCGGCTACTGATTCATTCGCAGTCCCCAACTGCTCGTTCAAACTGCCAATGTCCTGATTAGCTGCGCCCAAATCCGTAGTTAATGTGGTAATCGCCTCGGCTTGGTTGCCAATTGTTGCTTCCTGAGTTCCAACCGTCGCCTCCGCAGCCGTGAGATCCGCCTGTAACGTGTCACGCTGTCCCTCTAACGCCGTAATATCCGACAGCAGAGACGTGGCTTCCTTTTGGGCGGCATCCAACTGTCCAGCCAGCGCAGCTTTCTGCTCCGCCGTTGCCGTTTGAGAGTTTTGCGCGGCCTCCAACTGATTGGACAAGGTCGAAACGTCGTTCGTCGCCGTGGTAAGTTGGCCCTGTAAACTTTCAATCGTAGCGTTTGCGGTATCGACTTCCAATCCCAAGGATTCAATCGACTTGGAACTAGATTCTTGCAGCTTAGAGAGGTCACTTTCCGCGGAAGTCAGCTTTTTCTGTAAACTTTCCTTCGCAGACTCCTCTAAAGTCAAGGCATCCGATAACGTCTGCACCTCAAGATTCGCGGCCTCCAACGATGCCTCGGCGGCGGCTAGATCTGCGTCTGATATGGTTTGATTTTCTTTTTGGGACGCAATTTCTTTCTCCAACGCCGTAACATCAGCCATAGTTTCGTTCAACGTAGTCGTCATACTGCTAATAGTGCTGTTTGCAGTCTGTAGTTGCGTGTTTAAGTTTTCCGCTAACGCCGCACTGGACCCAGATGCCTCTAATGCAGCGGTTAAATTCGTGTTCGCCGTGCCCAATTCGGTGGTTAAGGTCGCAACCTCCTTGGTGAACGCCTCTTTCTGGGTCGTTAAGTCCGTGACTTGTGTGTTAGCCGCAGTTAGTTGTTTGTTAGCTGCTTCTAATTGCGTGTTACTTGAGGTCAGGGACTCCTGAAGAGTATCTCGCTCCTTTGTCCGCTCGTCTAACGTACCCTGTAGACTATCCCGCTCGCCTATCGCCGTGCTTAAATCGCCATCCAACCCAGTCTTGGCGTCTTCCAAAGCCTTAATTTCCGAGTTTAGGTCCGCAATCGTCTCTGCACTGGTCTCTGCGTTAGCCGAAGCCGTGTCTAACTCGTCTTGCTTGGCTAATACAGCGTCTTCTGCCGCCTTAACGTCTGATTCTAGCCCCGTAATCTCTTCGTCTTTAAACTTGATGTCTTCATTTAACTTCGTAACCACCTTGTCCGCCGCCTCAGTCGCAGCTTCCGCGGTCCCTACTTCGGTATTCAACCCCTCTATCGTAGTGTTTAAGGTCGAAACCTTATCATTCGCCGCATCAAGGCTCGATTGTAGATCCGTAATCGTACTATTGGCAGAATCAAGGTCCGAGGTCAGAGATGTAACGTTCTGTTCCGCAGTTGCACGGGTTTTAGTCTCCGCCTCCAACGCTGTTTGCGTCTCACCAAGCGTCTTTTCTACACCCGCAAGCTCCTCCTTCTTAGCAGAAAGCTCCCCGCTTAACTGTTCCTGCTTGGCAATCGCCGTAGACGCAGCCTCAGAGTCCAAATCACGGTTCTTTGTCATCTCAACTAAGTCCGCTTCAACCGCGGATAGCTCGTTCGTTAGGGATGTAACCTCAGATTGCAACGAAGTCTGACTGCCCGTTAAATCCTGCACCTCTTTAATCTGATCCGCAAACATCGCGTCGTTGTATACAGACAAATCAGAGTCCAAATACTCAGCGTAATTACCAAGATCCTGCATCGAAACGCCAAAGTCTTCTTCAGCCTTGAGCATCGTGTCCAGATCAATATAACCCTTGGTCAAGTAATCGCCCAGAAGACGCTTCTCCCATGCCGCATCCGAAGCCGTGATCTGCTGGTAGTGCTCGTTAATCTCAAACGGACTAACCCCAAACTCCTGCTCAACCTGCTTCGCCAAGTCCATGTCAATCGAACCAGTCAGATAAAACGCCTCATCCAACTGCGTCTTCCACTCAGGCTTCGTAGCCACAACCGTCTCTTCAGTCGTGGTCTCCGGATCAGTAACACTGTACACAGACGAATTGTCCGCAACGTAAACCCTACCACTGTCGTTATCTATAACGCCGTCGTACCCAGATTCCGCAACCTTCTGTACATCCGCACCAGTCAACGTAACACTGCCGTTCTGCTGAAACTCGCTGATCAACGCATCTGCCCGACTAGATCCAAGAACCTCGGTCAACGTCTCTTTGCCCTTGGGCGTTCCAATACTCTCAATCGTAAACGGGTTCTTTACGTCCAAGTATACAGGAGATGCATCCGGGCTCGGGGCCGTCGCAGAAAACATGTTGTTCGCCGGGTTGCCGTACATAATAGCTGGATCACCAGCACCAGTCTTAATGACCGTGTCCTGAAACGCACTGTTCGCAGCCATACCCTCAATGGTCATCTCAACTGGATTAATGACTTTAAAATCAGGATTGTTAACTCTATCTACAAGTTCTGTATAAACCTGCATAGGCATAAATGTGTTATCGCCTACAGCAATACTGTTTTCAGCAGCAACCTCACGTAACCTTTCGGTAAAACCTTCATCACCAAAAGCAGGGCCGTTTACCAAATCAACAGCCGATTGTGTCACAGTCTGATTGTATATACCTGCGGGAGAACCAGAAATCATGTTTATGGCTGGAAGACCACTACCTGAGAGAGAGGGAGCATCAGTCATGGCGTAGATTGTGTTCGTGCCAGTTAAATTTCCAAACACACCCGATATCTGCTCAATCGTATAACCACGGTTCAACAACGCCTCAATCCGCGCTGGCGACATCTCACCCGTCACGATGCCACCGTCAGACTCCTCAATCATCGCAATCTCAGTGTCCGAGTAGCCGTTGGCCTTCAAACCATCGCGCATACTCTTCGTCATCCGAGCACCACCAGATATCGCACCACCAACAATCCCGCCCATTACCGCGGCGTCCACCGTTCCGTCAAACATCCCGCGGTTCGGATCCCAAATACCCTGCGCAGTTAAGTTGTTTAGCGTCTGGTTCAGACCCTCTTGTCCGCCTTCCGCAATGATGTCCGTGAAAAATTCTGCAACCTGACTACCAAACTGCGGAGGAACAAAGCCCAACGCACGAGCAACAGGTATACCCTCTAACGTACCAATAAGAGTCGCGTACCCCGTACCTTGGAGCGCTATCGCATCGGCTTCCGCATCTGTCTTCCCCTGTTCTTTTGCAAATGCATACGCTTCGTCATACATCGAACCCGCGTTAACCAACGCACCACCCGTCGCCGCAAAAGTAGCCGCTAACGCAGGAGCCGCCGCTGGCCCCGCCAAAACAGCAGGAGCCGAAAGAGCAATAAACGCTAACGCACTGCCAAAACCGTTACCCACCTGATACGCAAACGAATCCGCCTCTCCGGGCTTGCCCACAAGATCAGAGCCTTTCTCCTTGATCGTGTCAGCAAGCTGCCCCCAATAGGTCTCATCAACTATAACGCCAGCAGCTTCCATCGCCTCGTTGTGCTGCTCCGTTGCGTTGATTATACGCTGCTGCTCGTTCTGAATGCGACCCTGTAACATCGAAGCGTTCATCGTAACGCTACGACCCGGCGCTACCTCCACTTCAACTTCAAAATTCTCCAAATACTCCACAGGATCCATTGCCGAAATCAAACCACGAGCAATGTTCTCGTCCGACATCAAATCATTCATAACCGATTGATACTTGGATTTGATATCCCCAGCGTCCGTTAATGTCTGCACCAAGGCTTCTACCGTCGCAGCCGCGTCTGCCTTCTGAACAGCACCCATACCCTTCGCTCCAGAAGCAATAGTATTAACTACGCCTGTGCCAATCCCCTTTGCAAAATCCGTCGCAGAATCACCAAGCGTCCGACCCGACGGATCCTCAACAACAACACCCGCACGATTGCCCGGTGTCCTCGGCGCTGGGGCCTCCCCAACCTGTGACGCCGCTGCAAACGCAGCCTTGTTATCCGCAGCAGCCTTAAAGCCCATCGGAGAAAGAGCCTGAACCTCCTCCGAAATCTCCATGTCAGGTACGCCGTCCTTGTTCTCGTCCAAGAACATCTCGCCGCCAAACATTAAAGCATCGACCTGCGCCTCAAACTCAACCGTGCGCGGAGTATAACCAGCTTCCAGTACAGTCAACGATTGCCGCATCATATTGTCATCAACCGACGTGCCCGGAACCGAAGATATACGCTGACCATCAGGCGCAAAAACGGACATCAAACCGCTCTCGTCGTCGTACTCAACACTATAAGGCGTGTCCTTGTACGTCGTCGCGTTCAAAACCTCCGTAATGCTCGGAGCCTCAAAATCGTTGTCGCCAGTTACAAGGTTACGAGTAAGTATCGGGTCACCATATTCCCCCGTGTACCGCGCCTCGGTAATCATATTACCAACCTTAATCGCTGTCCCCGCTCCAGCAACAGGCTCCACATCCCCATCCACATTGGTGGTCACAACTTCGTAATTCTCAGGATTTGAACGATCCACAATCTTTACGTCGTTCGATGTCGCCTCCGCAGGAGTGTCAAACGCATTCCCGTAACTGTCCAAAACCTTACGCTCACCGTCAACAAACGTCAGATCATAATACTGATCCTTGTCCGACGCACTCTCCTGCGCCGTGTCAACAGCCTCCCAACTAGGCGTGTCATACGAAATAGGGGGAAGACCCTCGTCACCAACGTAAACACGAACCAAATCATCCTGCTGGTTCGTGTCTATCCGGTAATTACTAGGATCCTCATACGACGAAACCTTACGATCAATAGCAGCATCCGACGAAACAGCAGAGTCAACGTTCGTAAACTTCTGACCAGCCTTGTCCGTCACATACGCCTGACTACCCTCAACAACAACATCCAACGATGATCCGGGTTTCGAGGTGCCAGAATCAATAGCCGCGAAACTCGGAACCGTGTAGTTACCACCACTAGGCGCAGGCTCACTGCCAATGTACTGCTTGTCTAAATCCCCGCGCTCGTTACTCGTAATGATCCAATTCGACGGGTTATTCCAAGACTCCTGACGACCATACTGAACATCCGCGTTGTCACGAGCCGACTTCGTACCATGAGGATTACCAAACTGATCGTAATAGTTCCCGTCAACCGTAACCGCATTAGTCGGGGTCTTCTCGTCAAACACACTCTGAGGCAACCCAGCATACACATTGCTCGTGTCCCCAGAAGTGGTGCCCGGAATAGTCAAAGTCTGACCAACCGAAATGTTGTTCACGTCCGATAACGCTATCCCACTCGCATTCGCTATCGCCGCAACCGTCGTACCATTGTCCAAGGCTATCTGACCAAGAGTGTTCCCACTCGTAACCTTGTAACTCGTGTCCGCTGGCGCATTGTAGTTGTCCTCGAACCCTTTGTCCGCCTGACCCGCCGCATAATTAGACGCCGCCGCCGAACCTTCGTTCCGGGCTATCGTCGCAGCAGTTCGGTCTATGTAGTCTTGGTCCTTCTCTTTAGCACCGATGCCCATTTTAATATCGTCAGCTAAATCACTCCAAAAACCCATGAGTACCCCCAATAAACTGATTTATGCATGTTTATATCAGCTTTCTTTGAACTTGGCGAGTATGGTTTAGTTTGCAATGAAATTACCCCCGCGATTTTTAGAGGGGGTAGGGGCCCCAATGGAAAAATACCCGAGTGAATTTATAAAACCAACAATATAGAAGGCCGCAGTTCCCTTGCACCCCCCGAAAAAGGGGGGTGGGGTCGGGGCGCGGGGCCGCGCCACGCCGCGCTGCGGCGCAGTAACCCCCAGCAATGCTGCGGTGCAGCGGTCAGCAGCTAGCCATTTTATTGTGATTAACTTGTAATTAATTGTATTTTACCTGTTGACAAACTCAGATGCAGGCCCCATAACTATGTTATGGCCCGTCACTGGGAGGGGCCAGTGTTCAACTAGAAAGGAAAGAACATGACAGCCAAAGCAACACAACTAGGCCGGATCGCTGAGATCGAAGCCCAGATCAAATCGCTTACAAAAGAGCGCGATGAGCTTCGCGCCGATAGCGTAGCGTTCGGTTATGCGCGGTGGGAATACACCGTGCGGATGAGCGCCCCGTCGCTGGCATGGTGGAAAGAAAACCGCCCCAGCGTTTGGCATAAATATGCCAAGCAAACTCGCGTCAAAAAATTCGTCGCGGTATAACTCAACAGGGGGCTGCGGCCCCCACCCTTCAACAAGAAAGGAAAGAACATGGCTTTACATTATGACATCAAGAACGTGAAAGCGGACTGGAATGATGATGCCATCTGGCCCATCACCAACGCTCTAATCTGGGGCACAATGTCCGTCGCTATGAATAGCATCACGGAGAAAGACTGGCGCGAGTTTTACACCCGCTGCCACATGATCGAGACCATTCACGGGGCGTGGTTATTCTATGACCACAAACCACGGTTCATCACCCCCGATGACGTTCAGTCCCATATTGGCCTGCATACCAACGCCAGCCAGATGACCAATGCACGGTTCAAAACCAGCATTGACAAGCGGCTGCGCCAGCAGGCTGCTGAGTTGCTGCGGAAGTAAAACCTGCATCCCCCTTGTGCATGATGTACAAGGGGGCGTCTCAACCAGAAAGGAAAGAACATGGTTAATTTTTGGTTTGAACCCGCCGAACGCTTTATTATTGAGTGGAATGGCAATTCCAATTTCAAAGTCTATCAAATGTGGAACACAAACAAAAAGCCCGTTGATTGCTTTACAGTGTATAATGTCGAGACAATCGATGACGCATACAAAGAGGCAGAGCAATGGATAGAAAGATATCGCTTCGGTGAATAAAACTTGTGTCCCCCTTGTGCATGGTGTACAAGGGGGTATCTCAACTAGAAAGGAAAAGAGATGGAAAACTTTGAACACACACTGCGCAACTTGGTTTGGCAGTTGATCGAAGAAAAGGTCAAAGCTGAGATTGAAAACCAAGCCAATGGCCCAGAGCAACTCACCTATGAGTCTGATGAGTTTTCAGAGAAAGTTAATGAGTTGATATCGGACTACATAAACTACAACGTGAGTGTCAGCATTGACCACCACTGAGATCAGAAAACAAAACAGGGTCCGGCTTATTGGCTGGGCCCTGTTATTATTTGGCTGGGTGCTGGTGCTGCTAATATTCATCACCGCTATCCAGTGTTTTGCAACAGGCTTATGCTTTAACTAAGAGAGGAAACAATATGCCCAGAACATCATTCGGAAAAACTCGCAAGTCAGAGCAGCCATACGCTACATACGTTAGCCCCTATGGCTGGACTTGGAAAGTCTTGAAGACTTACAAGCACTCAACTGCCGAACGCAGCGACCCCTATGCACGGTGGTTTGTTGCGGCAACGTCGCCCCATATGCCCGATGGATCATATGAGATGGGCGATACATACGCCAGCGAAGTAACGCGCAACGGTGCGCTGATCGACGCCGACCCCGCATGGATGGATGAATACGGCGCACCAGTCATAGGATAACGAACCCCCCGCCCGAGGGATATCGGGCACTTTCCTTTCACTGAGACTGACGGGCCCGTGTGCGAAAGCGCTCGGGCCCGTTGGCGCAGGGCGCAGGGCGCAGGGCGCAGGGCGCAGGCCCTCGCTTCGCTCGGGAAAATTTGTCAAGTCGCAGGACGAAAGTGACGCTACGTCACTTTGAAATAAAACTTGTTGACTGCTTGGTTGCTGTGTGCAATCATGAGTCATAGGCAATCCCGCCTATCTCAATAAGGAAAGAGAAAATGAGAAAATCTTACGTTCAAGAGCACACGCTCACAGTTTTGGTCGAGATCGACCTTGGCGAAATCAACACCATGATCGACAGCCTGAATGATTTGGACCTTGAAGAAAGCGGATCTTATCGCGCTCGGGACTTGATCGGCAAGCTGAAAAACCTACGCCGCGAAGCTGCGGACGACGCGCGTCGTGAGTTCGAGCGCATGGTGCAACGGGATTAATCGGAGGCGGGGGGACATTGTCCCCCCGATTTTTATATGACACATGGATCACCAGCAGATCGCGGCGGGGCCGACGCCTACTACGGCAGGCAAATAGATCCTCACTACTGGCCCGATGGAACATACCACGGGACGCGGATCGAGCGGGACAAGATGACCCGCACCCAGATCGAAGAATACTTATCCGCCTACGAAGAACAAGATTTCTTCAAAGATTGGGGCGACTAAGCTAGGGGGCTTCGGCCCCCTTATGCTTTCATAAAAGCATAACACGGGGCCGCAGGCCCGCAGGGCGCAGGGCGCAGGCCCGCAGGCTATATAAAATAAAACTTGTAACCAGCGCACAACCTGTTATTCTAAACACGTTCAATTAGAAAGGAACTAAACCATGAAAAGTGCAATCATCTACAACGGGCCTAGCCTCTTGGATGGTCAACCCATTGTCGTTATCGCGACATATTCAAACCGCAACACCAAAACGGGAACGGTCGTGCAAACTTACATCTTGTGCCGCGACACAAACCCGCTCGAAGCAAGCAAAACGGGCGCGGATTTCTCTATTTGCGGCGACTGTACCATGCGCGGCGAAGTAACAACGGACCCGCAACGCAAGCAAGCCAAGGGCAGGCGCTGTTATGTTAACCTAGGGCAAGGCGTATTGATCGTTTGGAAAGCATTCCAGCGCGGCGTATATCAGCCCGGGAACGCCGCCACCATGGGCCGCGGTCGGTTCGTGCGCGTCGGTACATACGGCGACCCGGGCGCGGTCCCGTCCCGGGTTTGGGATGAACTGCTAAGTGAAGCGGACACTTGGACCGCATATTCACATCAAAGCGGATGGCGTCCCGACATTGCCATGCAATCCGCGGACGACCACGCGCAAGCCATCGCGCACTGGAAGAACGGACACCGCACCTTCCGAGTGATCGCGGATCTAGGCGACCTAGACAAGGCGAACGAGGCGCTGTGCCCTGCATCAAAAGAGGCAGGACGCCGCGCACAATGCACCGCCTGCAAACTTTGCAAAGGATCCAGCCTAGCAAAATCAATTGCGATAGTAGAACACTAGACCAGAGGGCCTCGGCCCTCTTTTCTTTTGCCCTAGCGCATAGTATTATACGCGAGGACGCAGGGCCGCAGGCACACGCGCCTCTAAAATAGGGCGCAGGCCCTCGAACAAAGACGCAGGGCCGCAGGTCCGCAGGACGCAGGGCGCAGAGCACCCTTTTTCCAGCACCTCGGGCCCCTGATCCCCCCCAAATAAAACTATATCACGCTCCTTGGCCCTCTTTACTAAGAAGAAACTCGACCCTCCGCGAGCGTAATATGCCATGTGCCACGCGATTTGATGAGGCGAGATGTTTACCCGCGTACCTTTGCTTACCTTGAGTTCCAGCCAGAACGGAAGGCCGTCCCACACTAGGTGTACATCAGGCACACCGCCACCGTGCTTGTTCTCAATCCTCGTCGCGAAGCAATTCTTGGGCAGGTTCGACCTGATCGATTGCCAAAAGTTCGCCTCCGGTCCCTTGCTCATCCGGTGTGATATCCTTTGCTGTGCCATCGATCACAAAGGCTTGGGGGTACTGCTTTTGCAGCGCCGCCAAACGAGAGGTGATCTCATCCCTTGACATCTGATCTATGGAGTTGATTTGTTCTCGCCTATCAACAGTCAAGCCGCCCAGAGCGGCACGGATTTTTTCTGCGTTGATAGCGGCGGAGAATTGACCCGCGTCCTCCGCGCCAAGAGACAGTTGATGCAGCCGTTCGAGTTGCCCGATAGTGGTCACACCATACCGTCTCTCTCGCTCGGTTCGAAGCTCCTGCACATATTCCAGAACGTGTGGGTAGTCTCTGCCATTCAGCAACACTGATGCCTGCTTGGATGCCACGTCAGTGGAGTATCCTGCTTTCCTTGCACACTCAGCGTTGGAGTATATACCTTCTACTATATGTCTAGCGAAAGTTTTCTGGCGGTTTGTTAGCTGTCTGCCGTTGATTTTTTCTACTGCTGCCATGTCTTCCTCGTTGTGCCTTGCCAACAATTTATACCAAGCGAAAGTGTTTGACAACTTTCCTATATAGGGGGTTTTTTCCAGAGAAGTGTATCCAAACGTAACCAGTTGTATCCAGCCTTGGGCTGTACGAGGCATATAAATAAGGGTGGGATACGTTTGGATACGGTGGATACGGTAAATTCGGATGAAAAAAAATAAAAAATAAAAAATCTCTGGAGAATGCGCTATAGTGTAACTCAGGTCCGAGAGCCGAGGTTCTTGACAACTGCACTGATATGCTATAACTTGCATGTGTTCAACAAGTAACTAAGGAAGGAAATAGTTATGTCTACTTTTACATTTACATGGCGCGAGGACGAGGACGGTGATTTTTTCACTGTTGAGATCAGGGCGTCTGACAAGGATGCCGCGCTTTCCAAGTGGTTGGATTATTGTGACGGGTATTGGGACACCAATAATTTGGTGTATTACGAGTGCATCGAGGGTACGAAAGACGATGTGAAATTGCCTATAGATTATCAGGCGGGTCGTGAGGCGGCGAGTGCTGATATGTTGGTTGAAGGTTTTGATCTTCACACGGCGCTAAGATCTTTTGAGGATGACCCTGCGGACAGCCCGTATCAAGAGGGTTACTTGCGCGAGTTAGAGGAGGCGGTGTCCGGTCATGCCTAACACATGGTGTCAAGAGGAATTGAATTTGGACCACGAGCCTAGTCTAGATCATTGGGCAAGGCTTGTTGCAGATCTTGTGCAGGGCAGATCTGATTGGGCCTACGAATATGAACAGGCGTGGAATTATTTAGATGCCGAGTTCAATTACAACTATGAGTACAGGGAGTATGTGTAATGCCTAATCATTGTTATCAGAATGTGTGTATCATTGGACCAGAGCCGTTGGTTCGTGCGTTGAGTTTTGATCTGTCCAGCTTTTGTTCGATGGTTAAGCCGATGCCATTGGAGGTGTATAACGATCACTTAGGTGACGTGCCTGCGTGGTATGACTGGCGTGTAAAAAACTGGGGAACCAAGTGGGATTTGTGTGAGGTTGATAACGTTCGCTGTGTACACAGTGACGTTGAGTCATTAATTTTGGAGTTCAAGTGTTGGACTGCGTGGTCCCCCCCTGTCCCTGTGTGGGATCGTTTGGTTAATGAGTTGGGTTGTGTTGTGACGGCGGATTACCGTGACGAAGGTGGTTTGTTTGAGGGTGAGTACAACTGTAGTGACAAACGTTGGAGGCCCGAAGATGAGATCGCTTAATGGTTGGTACGAGAACGAGTACGGCGCGGTTCCATTTACGATGCCTGCTAAGACGTTATTGAACGCGGTTGTGAAGATGCGTGAGATGGACGCGGACTTTGGTCACACTGACATGGAAGTGAACTGGGGCACGGTTGAAGATTTCGAATGCGTGACCCAACTAATCTATACATTACTAGAGGAGAAAAGAAATGATTAAGGATTTTTGGCAACGGTTGACGCGGAAGCGTCGGAGTAACGAGAAGCTAACGCGCAAGGAGCAGATCCTTTCGGAGTTGAGCCGAGGTGCGGGGACCGCGAGACAGGTAGCTGACCGCACTGGTTTGTCGTTAAACGTGGTTCGGGTGACTATGTCTGCCCTGCACAAGAAAGGTTTGATCAAGGACACTGGTATTGATGCTGGGTCTGAGAATGTTTGGGAGGTTGTTAAGTAGGATGCCTTATTTGTTTGAAGAAGAGATACTAAACATCGGGGTGTATCAGGATGCGAGTTGTATGGACGACGGCCCGACGATCCATTCCTTAGACAACGACATATCCTCGTACAGTGCATCTGTTATGCGTGACCACTTTGACACGGCTGAAAAGACAGCGGCTTTGTGGGGGCAAGCAGGCAACTTGGTTATGTGTGTGAAGTTGCGCAATAGTTATGGGCGCGGTTGGAAAGATTTGGACAACTACAACGATATCACCGATGAGCCTTGTGCGCCGACTAAGGAGTTTCATGTTCGTGTGACACAGGTCAACGACTTTATTATCGTTGCGGAGAATGAAGAGGAAGCCAGACGACAGGCTGCGGAGGATTACATTTGGGACGAGAACCAACAACATCCCAACAGATATCATGCGGACATAGATGTGGAGGAAATAGATGATTGAGTATTTCACGGCGCTGGTCTTGTCGTATGAAGTTCAGGGGACCGAGGTGGAGACGTTGGTTTGGTTTCAAAGCAAGGACCATTGTCAGGCGGTTATGGATCGTAACATTGCGGAGCCGTTGTACGATGAGTTGTACGACTTGTACGGCAAGAACATTATGATGTCGTGTGAGGTGTCGAGCATTGCATCGAGAGTTATCAGGCCCAAGGCCCGACCGGAGTTGGGCCATGGGTGATGCAGAGTTAAGCATGTTTCAGCAGTCGCAACTGCGGTGGCTCAAGCAGCAAGTTGATGCGCTGCAAGATGAGCGGTATCGCCGTGATGCGCGTCCCAACGTGCATCGAGAGTTGTTCGCTGCGCGTGAGGAGTTGGATACCTATGTCAAGAACCTTCGGGCCACAGGGAAGCAGATATGAAAAGATGGACAGAACAAGACAAAGAATGGCAGGGTTACAAACGCAAGATGGCGAACGGCATGAAGGTTACGTTGCCTGACAACCCTTGGGATAAAAACAAAGAGGTGGACACACAAGATGGATCCAAGAGTAACGTGCATACCGACAAGGATTAAGGAATTGTCGCGGGAGATTGACGACATCGAATGGGAGAATCACCGAGATCCGAGGATCGAGGGCCTTATCAACGAGCTTAACTATCTAAAGAAACAAGAAGAGAAAGGAATAATTTATGAGCCAAATTTTTGAAACGAAGAAGAAGTTTCATTCAGAACAAATGGAAGTTTTGATTGAGGAACTGACGTATACAGACAGTGCGTTTGGATCGAACGAGGAGGGTGACGGCGTATTCTTTAACAAGCGGATCGTCGATGCCATGGACATTGAGGTTGGCGACGAGGTAACGGCGCACTGCATCCCGAACTATTCTGACAAGCGGGACGAGATACCGTGGCGCTGCATTCGGATTACGCGCAAGGTTCCTGCTGGTTTCATTCATGCTATGGACCGAGAGGCTCGGAAAGATGCTCGGGACGATTAGGTTGCATGTTGTCCTACAGTAGTGTAAAAGCACACAACAAATGGAGGACAAGTCATGGCTCGCAAGAAGATGAAAGAGAAAGACAAGCAGCAGTTTCAGAACGTTGGCTTGATCAAAGAGGATCACGACATGCTGCGCAAGTTGGCGCAGTCAGAGCAAAGGTCCATGGCCCGACAACTATCGGTCTTGATCAGGAAAGCTATTGCTGAAATGGAAGCTGCGTAGTATAGTAATACCACTGCTCGATAGGCCCCACGCCTGTGGCCTACTGACCTCAACAACTAGCCCCGCTTCGGCGGGGTTATTTTTTTGCCTCGTTGAACTTACCTTTTTTGCCAGCGATCTGGTAATCTTTTTCTTTAGAGTACCCTCGGATCTGCGTGACGTTGTGTCGTTTCATATCTTTGAGAAAGGCGGCGGCGATATCGGGAGAGAGCCCAGTCAATTCGTTAAGCTCTCTCGTTGCGCTGTTCAGATTGGTCCAGCCTTTTTTGTAATCGCAGATTGCTTCGATTACTTCCTCGTGGGATTTAGGTTTAGCCATTGTTTAGCCTCTTCTCCTAGCACCAAAGCACCGATGTCGATCTTTGATCGTAATGCTTTGACGATGCGCTCATCGATTGTGCCCTCGGAGATCAGATCGATGTACGTCACGTTGTTCTTTTGTCCGATCCGGTGTGCACGGTCCTCTGATTGTATGCGTGTTTCCAGATTGAAGTCATTGGCATAGTACACCACGAGGTTTGCTTCGGTCAATGTGAGGCCGTATCCAGCGGTGGCTGGGTTGCCTATGAAATATTTCAGGGGGTGGTTTGGATCTTGGAAGTGCTCGACAATTCTTTGTCGTTCGTCGTCGGACGTATCGCCAAAGTATGCAGCGGCACTGCCTTCCCCGAACTTTTTGTTGAGCATGGTGGTGATCTCTTTGATGTCGTGTCGGAAACGGGACCAGACGATTGCCTTGCCGTCATGTTCTTCGATGATCTCTTCGAGCGCATCCATACGCGATGACTTAAACGTCAGGATGTCACCGTCATCAGTCTTGAGATGTCCGGACATGATCTGTTGCAGCCTGAGTAGCTGGGTAATTACAGCGGGGGCCGAGACTAGATCACCATTGTCGAGTAGGATCAGTGCCTGCTGCTTGATCTGGTTGTACATCTTGATCTGTTCGTCGGTCAGCGTGACGTAGCGAGCGGTGTATATTTTCTCGGGCAGATCGAGGCAGTCTTTTTTGAGCACCCGAAACGAAAACGTGTCGATGCTATTGGTCAGTTCGTCTAGGTTCTTGAAGCCCAGCAACTGCTGGAACGAGTGGGATCCCATGGTGCGGCGCTGCATTACTGCGTACCGACCTTGGAATGCGTAGTAACTTTCGAAACCCAACAACCCAGAGCGAAGGAACTCGCACTGCGAATAGATATCCATTGGACTTTTTGTTATCGGAGAGCCTGTCAACAGTCTTTTGTACTTGAAGTTCCCTGCGATTTTCATAAGGTTCTTGGTGCGCTTGGCTTTGTGGTTTTTGATTGTGGTTGATTCGTCAATGGCGATCATACCGTTTGAGCCTAGCGCACGACCCATCCATTCGCCAGCGGTTTTACCTTTGACCGAGGAGAAAGCCTCGACGTTCATAACAAAGATTGTCAGGCCGTCGAACTTGTCTTTTACTGAACGCATCTCGGCCTGTTGTTTTTTGTTTGGAGTTGCGACCCACCGTATGACACGGTGCGGTACATCATCGGACATGTGCTCGGGTATTTCTTTGGCGACCCAGTTACGGTACACACCCTTTGGTGCGATGACCAAAGCGAAGTCGATCAGGCCAGACAGGTACAGCATACCCATGTTGTCGATCAAAACTTTTGACTTGCCTGTTCCCATCTCCATGAACAAGCCGAACTCGATGCGGTCCCACCCTGTGTCAAGCGCCTCGGCTTGATGATTAAAAGGTGGCAATTTATATTTGTAGTTGACAACCATCATATACCTCCACTATTGTCTACTGTACGGATAGCACGAGGCTACCGGATAAATCAACCCTGAAGAGGAAAAACTTATGAGTGACATATTTGAAGACTTGTATGACGAAGACGAGGCCCTGTCCTCTGTCGATACTGGAACCGGAAAACAACTTAGTCAACTGGTTCGATCACTCCGCGAAGTTGAAGCAAAGATCAGCGAAGCGGAAGACTATATTAAAAGTTTAAAGCAGGAGAAACACAAACTCTCGGTGGAGAACATCCCGTCCTTGATGGATGAGATGGGGGTCGAGCGTCTTGATGTCGATGGTTCTGTCGTCGAGCGAAAGATGATTGTGTCTGCTTCAATACCCGTTGCGAATAAAGACGCTGCCTTTGGTTGGCTGCGCGACAACGGGCTGGACGATATAATAAAGAACGATATCACGGTGTCGTTTGGCAAGGGTGAAGACAACGTAGCAGGGGATGTAGTGGGCCTGTTACAAGAACGAGGCTTCGACCCGAAGACCAAGACCCACGTCCACCCATCCACACTCAAAGCGTTTATTAAAGAGCGCGTGACGGATGGTAAACCAATCGACCTCGACCTGTTCGGGGCGTTCATTGCAAATACTGCACAGATCCGGAGGAAGTAACATGGGTGCCGTAGCTAAAAAGAAAAATGCAGAGTTAAGCACAGATGTCATGGATGACATCATGGGATTTGCTGGCGAGGGTGCGACCTTTGACAGTAGCGAAATGCAGATACCGTTTGTTCGTATCTTGCAGGCCATGTCCCCGCAACTCAAGAAGCGTGAAGCTGAGTACATTGAGGGTTCCGAAGAGGGTGACATGTTTAACAACGTCACCATGGAACTCTTTGTTGGGGAAGAGGGTGTCAACATCCTGCCTTGCTATCAGACCACCAAGTATTTGGAGTTCGTCCCGAGAGAACAAGGCGGCGGATACCAAGGTGAGATATCCATCAGTGATCCTGTGCTGCAACAAACCAAGCGTGATGGGTCCAAAGAAATCTTGCCTAACGGAAACGAGTTGGTCAAATCAGATCAGCACTTCTGTTTGATTGTGGGCGAGGATGGTATCACACAACCTGTTGTTGTTGACATGAAGTCAACCCAGCTAAAGGTCAGCCGTCAATGGAAGACCAAGATTGCCATGCAAAAGATCAAGCACCCGAAGACTGGGCAGATGATCTTGCCTCCGCTGTTCGCAACACAGTGGAAACTGACCACGGTTCAAGACAGCAATGACCGAGGTTCATGGTTCAACTACAAAGTAGACAAGGTTGGTCTGGTCCAAGACCGCGACCTTTTGCTCGAAGCCAAAGCCTTCCGCGATAGTATCGCTGCGGGTGAAGTGAAAGCTGCGCCAGAGGAAGGGGCCTCCACCCCCACTCCTCCATTGAAGGATGATGAAATCCCCTTCTAGCAGCCTCGGGGGACGGGTACTGAGGCCGTCCCCCAATTTCACTTGGGAGCAGTAAATGTCACAATCAAAGAAGCTGCTTGCCGCGTTTGTCGGGGCTAAGAATGCTCATGGCACTACGACTGTCGGACGGACAAGTCGAAAGGGCAAGGCAGAAAGTCAAAGTAAAATTATACGCGAGCCGTTGACCGAGAAGCTAGTGCAGTCTCACATCAACGGTGAGCAAGGGGTCGGTGCCATACCGATCAACGAGGAGAACCAATGTAAGTTCGGTGCCATCGACGTAGATGTCTACGATCTTAACCAGAAAGAGTTGCAAGTTAAGATCCAGAAGCTGGGTCTGCCTTTGTTGCAGTGTCGGTCTAAGTCTGGTGGGGCGCATCTCTATTTGTTCCTGAAAGAGTGGGAGCAGGCGGCGGTGGTCCGAGAATATCTGACCGAGATGGCGATCATGCTGGGTCACAGTGGTGTGGAGATATTCCCAAAGCAAGACACGATCATCGTTGAGCGTGGAGACGTGGGCAATTTTATTAACATGCCATACTTCAACGCCGAAACGCCCCAACGTTTTTGCTATGACAAGGATGGCGAGGCCATGGAACTAGATGAGTTCCTTGCAGCCATCGACAAGAACCGTGTCGAGTTGTCTGATCTGGAATCTATAAGATCCACCACACAGGTGCGTAAACATTTCTCGGACGGCCCACCCTGCATCCGAAACATTTTCTCGGACGGCCCACAGAGCGAGCCGCGCAACAAGCTGCTGTTTTTTATCGGAGTGTATTGCAAGAAGAAGTTTCCAGACGCGTGGCAAACTTCATTGGAGGAATATAACCGGACCTTGTTTTCTCCACCGCTGCCATCGACAGAAGTTATGACGGTGATCAAGCAGCATGAGAAAAAGGATTGGAGCTACACCTGTAAGGATGAGCCGTTCAAGTCGTACTGTGATCCATCTCTCTGCGTGTTGGCAAAGCATGGGATCAGCGACGATGCGCCCGATGCGCCACAGGTAGGCGGCTTGACAATCATGCTGTCGGAGCCGAGGCTATACTTCATGGACGTGAATGGGTTTCGCATTCAGTTAAGCACGGAACAGCTACAGAACCAGACGCTCTGGCAACGTGCTTGCATGGAGCAATGCAACTTTATGCCCCCCACTACCAAGCCTGACAAGTGGCGGAAGCTGGTCAATGGTGCGATGAGCCAAGCGACATACATCGACGTGCCGTATGAAGAGACAATAGCTGGTCAGTTCAAAGAGCATTTGTTTTCGTATTGCACAAGCCACATTCGGGCGATGGCACCAGAGGAGATCGACATGGGTAAGCCGTGGACTGATGACGGGGTGACCAAGTTTAAGCTGGAAGGTTTACTGGAGTATTTGCACCACCGCAGGTTTGCGGCTCAGACCCGAGCACAAATCATTCAGATGATACGAGACTTGGGTGGGGACAATGGATCCCAACACATTACACGAAAGAGCGGGAAGAGAACCACGGTTCGATGCTGGTGGGTTCCTGCGTTTGAAGATGACGAGGTAGAGTTGCCCGTACAGGAGATTAACAATGACATCCCATTCTAACAGACTGCTTCGGGTAGGAGAGGTTGCCGATCTACTGGGAGTATCACGGTCCTACGTCTACAAGCTGGCGCAAATGACAGAAGACTTTCCAAAGCCCATTGTCCTTGGGTCCGATGACAACCGACGCTCGGCATCGCGCTGGGTGTTGGCGGAGATTGAGGATTGGGTCAACAGCAGGCCACGGGGAAAAGACTATGATACCTAAAGCGGAATTGATCCTTGGTCCCCCCGGCACAGGCAAGACATACTTCCTGATCCAGCAGATTAAACGAGCGTTGGAAGATGGGGTGCATCCTTCACGGATTGGGGTGATATCTTTTACCCGCAAGGCTATCGAGGAGATGGTAACACGGGCCTGCGCGGAGTTTAGATTGGAGCCGAAACACTTTCCCAACATGCGGACGAGCCATTCGTTTGGGTATCATGGGCTGGGACTGCAAGCTCAAGACGTTATGAACAAGGAAGACTACGACAACATCGGGCAGCAACTTGGTCTAGACTTCGATGGAAAAGTGGATGCCAGTTTGGATGATGGGGTGTTGACCCCCAACTTTAAAGCTGGAGAGGGAGCCGACTATCTTCAGATGGTTAATCGAGCGCGGCTGCGCATGGTTAGTTTGGACGTGGAGTTTAACGAGGCTGCGAACAGGGACTTGTACTTTCCAAAGTTAGAGCAACTGAACCAACAGATGGTTGAGTACAAGATTGCCACGGAGAAGTTTGACTTTGTAGACATGATCGAGAAGTACATCGAGGTCGGAGAGCCGCCCCACCTAGACTACCTGTTCATTGATGAGGCCCAAGATTTCACGCCATTGCAGTGGCACATGGCAGCTAAGATATCGGAACGCTCGGACAAAGTTTACATCGCGGGGGATGATGATCAAGCCATCCACAGGTGGACGGGCGTAGATGTTAAGCTGTTTAACAATAGCTCCGAGAACATCACGGTCTTGCAGCAAAGCTACCGCATTCCAAAGTCCGTGTGGCGAGTGGCGAGAACCATTGCACACAGGATTGAGGACCGTCACCTCAAGATGTTTAAGCCCCGAGACGAAGAAGGGACGGTTGAGTATGTTCATCACATGCAGGACATTCCGTTGCACGAGGGGTCGTGGACGCTCATGGCAAGAACGAACTCCATGGTGCGTGACATGGCTAAGTACATACGGCGCTCGGGCTTCAAGTATTCTGTGAAAGGAAGGCCAAGCATATCTCTTGAACTGGTAGCTAACCTGCAAACATGGGACGATCTGTGTGCCGACAGGGAGGTGGGCGTACAAAGGATCAAGGATCTATACGAGGCCGTTCCAAAACAGGGGAAGAACAAGGTTGTGAAGCGCAACAGTAGGCAGATGCTGGATCTGTTACCGCTCGACGCGACGTTAGACATGGAGATTTTGCAGCTTCAATACGGGTTGGTGGTTGGCGCAGAGACGAGTGCGTATGATGTTATGCGTGTGTCCCCAGAGGATCGTGATTACATCGACGCGATGGAGAGAAGAGGTGACGATTTGATGTCCGAGCCTCGTATAAAATTGTCCACCTTCCATGCTATGAAGGGAGGAGAGGACGATAACGTTGTGGTGTACACTGCCTCTACGAAAGCAGCGACCCAGAGCGAGCACCAAGACGATGAGCACAGGGTGTTTTACGTTGGCGTCACGCGAGCACGGCACAACCTGTGGGTCTTACAAACCGATAACAAATACAGGTATACGATATGACAAATGAGCAAGAGCGCTTTGATTTTATCGAAGCTGAAATCGAACGAGCCTATGTCCATGCGAACGATGAATGGAAACAGGAATACTACGACAACGCAGCCAAGTATTTGTCCGAGCATGAGTTTGTTGAGGGCGGAAAAATCTGTGCGTTTTGTAGATCGCAAGGGATGGAAGATCCTTACCACCATAATGTTTGGGGGGCTATGATGGCATCTCTGCGCAAGTTAGGATGGGTTGAAAAGGTAGGGATGGTACGTCCTACCACACGCCACACACACATTGACAAGGTGTGTCAGTGGAAAAGCAACCTGTTTAGAGGATAACGATATGAACTGTTGGCATTGCAAAACCGAATTGATTTGGGGCGGGGACCACGACATGGAAGATGATGAGGAGTTTTCAATGGAAACTAATCTGTCATGCCCTGAGTGTGGAAGTTATGTGTTAGTCTATTATCCAAAGGAGCAGGAAGATGAAGAGAGATAAGGTTTTAGCCGACGCTAAGAAAACTATAAATGGTCAGAGGGCCAAGGATTACGGTGATGCATACGAGAACTTTACTCGCATTGCTGATGGTTGGAACCTCATAATCAAAGAGGCACAGTGCACCAATGGTTACGTCACCCCGCAACATGTTGCGTTGATGATGGACTGGGTCAAGACGGCTCGGTTGCTGAACGATCTTAGCCACGAAGACTCTTGGGTAGATAAGGCTGGGTATTCGGCACTGGGTGCGGAGTGCGGGGATCGTGAGAGCGAAATACAAAAACGATTGAAGTTGTTTATGGGGAATAAAAATGCAGAACAATCTATTCGGGAGTGATCTCCACCACCAGATCAAGAACGAGTTGGACTTGATCGATGCGGACTGGAACATCCCACCCGAGTATCCTGATCTTACAGGGTACAGTGAAGTGGCTGTGGATCTGGAAACCTATGACCCCAACATCAAAACCTTGGGCCCGGGATGGGCGCGGAAGGATGGGCACATCATTGGCATTGCGGTAGCCGCAGGGGAATACAAAGGGTACTTCCCGATCCGCCATGAAAACTCTCACAACCTAGACCCCAAGTTCACCTTGCGCTGGCTCAAGAAGCAGATGTCCGTGCCCGATATGAACGTGATCATGCACAACGCAACATACGATGCGGGTTGGATGAGGGCCGAGGGCATAGAGATCAAGGGTCGGATCATCGACACTATGATTACAGGGGCTTTGGTCAATGAGAACCGCTGGTCCTTTGGCCTTGATGCTATGGCTCGGGACTATGTGTCCTTGCGTAAGAACGAGCGGCTGCTACAGGCGGCGGCGAAAGAGTGGGGCGTGGATCCCAAGTCCGGTATGTACAAGCTGCCCCCTAAATATGTCGGGGCCTATGCCGAGCAGGATGCCGTGGCTACGCTCAAACTATGGCAAGCCTTGAAGGTCAAGCTGGAAGAGGAGGAACTCTGGCACATCTGGGATATCGAAAACGGTTTGATCCGTTGTATGCTGGACATGCGAACCAATGGTGTACGCGTAGACTTGGACAAGGCGGAGCAGAATAAGAAGCTGATTCGTAAGCAGTCAAAGCTACTGCGTGGCAAGATCGAGAAAGAGGCTGGCATGGAGGTGGACATCTGGGCGTCCGCTTCAATCCAAAAGATGTTCGACAAGATGGGTATGGAATACCTTACCACGGAGAAAGGAGCACCGTCCTTCACCAAGTCATTCCTGAACGAACACCCCGCCGAGATATGCCAACAGCTAGTCAAGCTGCGGGAGTTTGATAAGGCCGACGCCACGTTTATTGACAGCATCCTGCGGCACGAGCACAACGGACGCATCCATACGGAACTGCACTCGACACGACGAGACGAAGGTGGGACTGTGACTGGGCGATTTTCGTCGTCCAACCCCAACCTCCAGCAAATTCCTGCCAGAGATCCCGACATCAAGAAGTTGATCCGCGGATTGTTTATACCAGAAGAGGGTATGCAGTGGGGATCGTTTGACTATTCGAGCCAAGAACCGAGGCTCTTGGTTCACTTCGCTGCAAGCGTACCGTCTTCAATCCGGAGCCATGTCGTGGACGATGTGGTCGAGGAGTTCAATAAAGGGGACGTTGACCTACACCAGATGGTTGCCGATCTGGCAGGCATCACGCGCAAGCAGGCAAAGACCGTGAACCTTGGGATTATGTACGGCATGGGTGTAGCCAAGCTGGCAGACCAGTTGGGTATCCCTGCACAGGACGCCAAGGATTTAATCTCTCAGCACCGCAGCAAGGTTCCGTTTGTTAAGCAGCTTGCGGACATGGCAACCAAGCAGGCGGACAAGAATGGTCAGATACGAACTCTGCTGGGCCGTAAGTGCAGGTTCCCATTGTGGGAGCCCAACAAGTTCGGAGTAGGCAAGCCTCTATCTCACGATGACGCACAGAAGGAGTATGGGAAGGACATCAAACGAGCCTTTACATACAAGGCGCTCAACCGTTTGATCCAAGGATCAGCAGCCGACCAAACCAAGAAAGCCATGCTGGATTGTTACAACGAGGGGCTTACCCCTATGCTCACGGTACATGATGAGCTATGCTTTAACATAGAAAGTGAAGATCAGGCAGCAAGGATAAAGGAGATCATGGAGACAGGCATACCACTCAAAGTTCCATCTAAAATCGACGTAGACATTAAAACGGATTGGGGAGAAATAGAATGATCGATCCAGACATACCAACACTTGGACTGAAAGACATGCATCGTATGCAGGTACAAGCCCTTATGGATTTTGTGGGTGAAGCCCTTAACTTAGCAGCGCTAACCAATGACGAAGATGTACTACGCGAGACCGAAGAAAGCGCCGACGAACTGGTTCGGTTGTTCGGAGGCAATGGCGTCAAGGTAACTATCGAGACGCTGTAGCAATCTCCATGTTCCGGGCGACATCGATTGGGTTGTCGCCCAGCAACGCTGGACTTACCGCAGCCGTGCGAACAGGGCCTGTCGGAACTTGGAGTGATCCTTCTTGTTGTAGCGGAGGCAAAATCTCATAACGTGGTTCTTTTGCGGGGGGCAAAATCTCATAACGTGGTTCTTGTTCCGAGGGTAAGGGTTGATCAAACGAACGTTCGATGTCCCGTACCATTACATCGTCAATGTAATCAAAAGGAACTTGGTCGAGTGTGCCATTACGGGCCATGTCACCTAAAACATCTTTGCTTACTTTAAACGGCATGTAGATGTCTGAGACCAACTCCTTAATGCCGCTAATACCAGCTTCTTTTAATGCCTTTTGTACGTCGCCGTCATCCATCCCAAAAGACTCAACGGCCTTGATAACCCTATTGAAGTCCCTGAAGGCACGGAACCGTGCTTCGTTGGCATCGTCGTAGGCTTTGATTAACTCGTCTCGTGTTACGTTTTGGCGACGGGCTACTGAGTTAAATATGTTAGCTGAGTCTTGACGGGCTCGAGCAAACTCATACCCTTTATACTTTAAGGAATCCGTTGCTTGAGAGTCTGACTCCGTGATGCCAGAGAAAGCACGGGCAAGTTCCTGAGATAGATCCCGCTCCCGACCCATGCGGTCTTTCTCGCTGATGCCCAGTGTTTCGTTCAAGTCCATACCGTTGATAAACCCACGGGCAAAACGACTTGGCTCGATCTTCCCGCCACTCTCATCCAATGGAATAATCGAAGGCAGTAGTGTGTCCGCAATATGGGCAAACGACTTGGCAACTTTGTCGCCAGCGTTGTCTTCTGGGTTGTAGATCTTTGCACCCGTAATTGTTTTACCGCCCCGACCAAACTGACCCAGCGCACTCATCACAGGGTTCTCTGCATCAGGATCGAGCACGTCCCTAAACGCTGCCAGTGCGATTGCTTCCTGTGTAAAGGGAGCCATAAGCTCTCCCAAGGAAGAGAATGCTGCCTCCGATACTACCTGACTACTTGACTTACCGTCCTGCATACCTCGTTCGTAGGTATTTATGGCTGCAATCGCAGTGCGCTCAAGCATGTCGTATGGGTTCGAGTAACTGTAGTTGATGTACTTTGGTGTGCCGTCCTCGTGCCGACCAATCGGCACAAGACGTGCGTTCTTCTCCCACGGTGCAGCAAGAGAATCTTGATACGCGTCCATCTCTTCTTTGGTTACACCAGATGTCTTGTACGCCAGAGACGACACCCCTGCTGGCAGTGTGCCAAACGTGGTTATCGCCCCTGTTAAACGACGCAGCCCGATCTTCTGTATCTCTACGTTGGGGTCTGCCAACTCATCGATGCCACGGGCAATCGTGTTGACCCCTGTCCGCATGATCTCGTAGGGGAAAGCAATGAAGTTACCCACTGGAGCACGGCGCAATGCACGGATAGCCTCGGGTGCAAGGTTATAGTTCGGCACTGTGTTGCGAACCACACGGGCGGCTTCCTCTCGGATAAACGCATCGGTGGACATTGGCTTGCCAGACTTACGCAAGATGTATTGCGACTGCTGGTCGGGGGTCATCTTAGCCAAGGCGTTGCGTAACTTGTTGCTTTCGAACGTGTAGTTGTACACCTTCCAGATGTCGTCGCCAGCTTGGTATAGATTCTCTGCGCCCTTACCTTTTTTCTTTATAAACCCAAGGATAGGATTGTCGGTAAGGTTGGATCCAAACTTGCGGGTGGCAGCGATCCCCTCTACGGTTTTCTCGTCGGTGTAACCAAACCCTTTGGCTACCAGTTCCTGTAGTTCGCGCAGTTCCGCTTGACTGTTTACAATGCCAAGCCGTTGTAGCTCCTTGAACTCTTCCGCCGCTTTTTCAGGAGGCATACGTTTGAGGTTGTTAAACACCAGACCCACGGACTCGTACAGGTTCGCACCTTTACCAATGTTGCCTTGCGCTGCGGCGAATGCCGAGGCCGTCGTAACATTTCGGATCTGTGTAATAGGGGACAAGATGGTCTTACCGTACTGTGTCCCACCTTTGACCCGTAGAAACCCCGAGTAGGTGGAGCGAAGAGCGTTGCCCAACCAGCCCACATCACCCACAACCGTGCGTGTCAGATCCTGATACACCCGTTCGGGAACAGCGAACCCATGCAGCGAACCCCACCCAGACTCCAAGATGTCTTCGGGCTTGCTCTTGTCAGCCTTACTGCTGCCTCTTCCAGAACCGAGGACCACGAACCCTTCTTCTTCGATCATCTTGATTTGATCTGGGGACATGCCTTCGGTGTTGCGGAACAGTTTACCTATGCCATCTGGCGCAGCCTCCGCCGCAGCGCGTATGGTTCCGAAGTAGTTATCCACGGCGTTGAACTCAGCCATGTCAGACACAGTGGCAACGTAGTTTTCCAGTGGGTTCTTTACTTCTCCGAGCAGAGCTTTTTGATAATCTTTCAGGTTAGACCGTGTGATAAACAGGTCGGTCCTAAGTTTGTCGGCGGCTACTTTGGCTGTGCCTTTAAAAGGTTTCTTGTTGCTCTGACGTTTATAGCGTTCCAAGAAATTGTCTCGGGCAATCCGTGCTTGGTCGTCGGTCACCTGACCAAGTAGTTTGAAGTCTTCGCTAAGTCCCAAGTCTTGTGCGCTTCTAGGATCCCGAGCGCTCTGAGCTACCCTAGCTAGTTCATCTTGCACGGCAACGGCGTCAGCTTTAAATCCAGAGGCGGCTTGCTCTAACGCTTCGTCTGTGGGTTTGTAGTCGGCGTCTTCAAAGATACGATACCGCCTGCGCATGTACGAACCAAGGTTGCCTCGGATGGTTTCGGACAGCAGCTTCTGTGTATCTTTAGATACCATGTCATTCTTTTTTAGGAAGTCACTGTCGAGAATCTTGGCGCTCAACTCATCCATGTGGCTGCGCATAGACTTCAACGTAACGCCGATATCGTCATCAAACAACTTCAGCATTTCGTCTGCGGCTTTTCTGTCGGGCATTGTCAGGTACTTGTCGATGGCGTTGTATGCGTCGGCTTTAGCAAACCTGCTGCCTTTCGCTAGCTTTTTGTTCGCCTTCTTCATCAACGTATCAAGTTGCTTGTCCAACCTGTTAGTCAACTTATCCGCAGCCTGCACCTCTGCTTCAGTCAGTCCCGGGATCAAGGACCGAGATTCAGCAACCGACTCTGGTAGGATACCGCGATACCGCAACGTAGCCAGCGCTTCTGCTACGCCATTCTTAAACGCACCTTGGTCTGCACCCAAGCGCCGCGCTTCTTCAATCTCTGCGGCTTTGCTCCCGACCTTTTCTGCGCCAGCCTTAATGCCACGAGCCGCTTGCGTAAGGATAGGTATCTGACCAGCGGCGGTGGCTGCGGCCCCTGCGGTAGCGCTAAGACCACGAGCAATATACGGGGCAGCAACAATACCCGCGGCCCCTTCCAGTCCAACTTTGGCCTTGTTCATCAGGCCCTCTAGTGCTCGCTCTTCGCCCTCCAGACCAATTAGGTCCGTTGTTTCTGTAGGTCCGCCCTCAAAGAAATCACCAATGGTAGTGGTGTCGCTTGTGGCAGTGACTGCATCTGCGGCCCCCGCAGCACCAAGGCCCGCCATAAACTTACCTGCTTTCCCCGCCTTGGCTACGGCGTTTAACCCTTGGATGCCCTTGGCAGCAAGGCCCCCGGGCACAACAAACTGTGTGCCTACTTCACCGATAGCCCCTGCAATTCCCGTTGGGTCAAGGCCAAGGGTGTCTCTGAAACTATCGAACCCCTGAACCACATCGTCGTGGTAATCTGTTCCTGCAAGAGCATCCGAGGCCAGAGCACCAAGCTCCGCGACCCCTTGTACAACTTTCGTTGCACCAGATCCTATGCCCTCGAAAAACTCTTGGGCTACGCCTTCGTATTCAGTGGGGTCGTAATCAGATTCTCCAAGCACTACCCCAGCGCGATTACCCGGAGTAGCTCCAGTGGAGGGGAGTATCTCGTATCGTGGTTCTTTGGGAGGTAGGATCTCATATCGACCTTCTGCCATTTATTCCTCCCGAGCCACGCCGTCTTCCCCTACGACCATAATTTTCCCAGTTTCTTTGTCTCTAAACCGGACGCCCGGAGTGGTAGGCACATCGACCGATGTTTCTTCCCCGCCTGTCACAGTCGGCGTGGTAATGTCAACACCCCCTGTTTGTGCAAACCTAGTGCCTACTAACTGATCAGGAGTATAGGATTGTTCTACAACGTTACGGGCTTGTGCGTCTGCCCACTCCTCAATAGTTTGCCCTGACTTACGAATACGCGCTCTGACTACGGGATCTTGAGCCTGTCGTAGGGCATCCCCCAAAGCATCTTGATATGCATTGATAGGATTACGGGACTTGTTAGACCCACCCGTTGCACCCGAGCGAGATGCCCTCATGCCTGCAAGTTTCTCTGCAAACACTTGTTGCAAAGCCATCTGGGACATTGAGTCATCACGAGCCAAAGACTTCTCTTCAATAGCCGCTGCCCCCGCTGCCCCCTGCTTGAGTGCCGAGGCAATGTCTCCGCCTTCCGCAATCGCAAAACCAACCATCGCTCTGTTTAATGATTTGAGGTTGTCGTATCGAGAAGCATCTACACCAAAGGTTTCTTTGATCAGATCCTTCATGGCACTGATCTTTCCCTTGGTTCCTTTGGGGGCAGGTTTACCCAAACCTGCCAATATCCCACCGGCCTCTTCAGAAGGCGTAAGTTTTTTGTCATCTTCCGTCGCGTTTTCATCAACGACTTTTGTCCCAAGTTCTTCGGCCTCTGCTAACTTATCCGCATCTGAGTTATCTGGTGCAGGTTCCGGTGCCGCTGCGGCACTGTCAGTGGTTTCTCCAATTATCACCCCAGCGCGACTGCCCGGAGTTGCAGGAGTTGCAACCTCAGTCTCAGTTACAGTCTCTTTAAACTCAATTGGTTCTTGGGTGATGTCCACAGTTGGTTGCACCACGGTCCCTCTTCTGTAGCCGAGCACCGGACCACCCTGATTGTACCCCATGGATGCCTGCATCAACTCAGGTGACGAAGCCATAATGCCTACGGGTTGCTGCATCATAGGTTGCTGCATCATAGGCTGACGTGCATATCTCTGAAACAAAGGACGATTAAGTGTGTTCATTATTGACCTCCAAAGATTCCGCCATATCCACCTTGCTGCAACCCTTGCAGCCCCATGCCGTAACCCAAGAATGTTTGTGTTGGGTTTTTAGTAGGGGCAAGACCCGCGGTCATGGAACCTGACAACGATGGCACACCACGGAAGATGTCGGACAAGAAGCCCAGACGTTGATACGGTTCATACGCATTTTCCATGGCAGCGGAACGTTGCGTATCGAGTTCCGCCTGTGCCTGTTGCTGCTCCAAGGTGCCTAGGTTAAACAGTGCGTTTACGTCTCGTGATCCCGCAGCCTGCGTCGCTTCTCCCGCCGCCATCTGTGTGGTGCCTGCACCAAACATACCCTGACCCAAAGATCCAAGCCCCTGACCCAAGTTGCCGTACAACTGCGCAGCGTTCTGTCCACGCTTCTGTGCAGACTCAAATGCGCCTTGCGCTTGTTGTTGCGCTTGACCGTAGGCTTGGGATCGTAGCTGTGCACCAACCCGAGCTTGCTCTCGTGCAGTGTTCCGAGCCAGTTCCTGTTCTGCAACCGCGCCACGGGATCCACCAAATGCCCCTGCGCCAACCGCGCCAGCCCGTACCCGAGCCAACTCACGTTGCTGTTGGTCTCCGATGTCTCGTTGTGTTTCGTCAATCACCTCTTCTACAAAGGGATCGTAGTATGGCTGATAAGACTGAGGGTCGTACTCGGCACCAGTGCCAGAAAGCGCTGTACCACCAAGACGTGCCATGTCCACAGCTTCACCGTAAGTGCCAAGCCCTTGTGCAAACGTCTGAGACGCCGCATCAAACATAGGCTGGTAACCGCCGATCTGACCCACACCCAACTGCAATGCAGCAGTTTGTGATGGTGTAAACCCAGAGTAACTAACTTCTCCAGTTTGTGGATCCTTATAACCAAACTTAGCCAGCGTTTGTTCGGGGACCGTGGACAGAGGAGATTCGGTCGCCAACCCTGTGGGCTGGGATACAAACGATTCTCCCTCTGCAAGAGCGTCCCCTTGCCGACCTTCGCGTAGGACGTTGCCCTGCGCGTCGGTGACGTAGCCGCCATAAGGATCGAAGGCCGAGAACAAAAGGCTTTTGAGAAACGCTTCTTGGTATTCGGGAAGAAGCTGCTGCGTCTGTTGGAGGTAGGTTTCTTCAGCCATTATGCTTTCCCCTCGAACTGCTTCATCATTTGATACATCTTAGCGGCCCCTTTGGCTCGATCCCCGCCGCCTGCTCCCGCAACCGCAGCGTTGGTCATTACAAACTCACCGTCCGACAACGCCGCTTCTTGTACAGGTTGTCCATCTTGATAGATCTTAGCAGGTATTGAGTCGCTGGTTCCTGTGCCGGGGCCCTCGATCATACCGCCCATGGCAAATTCACCTTCTTGCCTTGCACGAATTGCGGCGTCTCTTTCCATTTTGGAATTATAATACTGACCTGTTGCACTGTCTACATACAGAGCGCCGATCCGTGCCCCGCCGTAGCCGGGACTTCGCTCACCTGTTTCCATCTGAGCACGTTGTTTGTCAGTCATAACAACCTTTGGGTTGGCTTGTTCGCTGCCTGTGAGTAGTGCAGCCATAACATACGGGTTGTTCATCAAACCTGTGATCCCACCCGTGCCTATACCTTGGGCTACTGCTTCGGCTCCGGGCGCGGCCTTTGCCATCTGAGCAGTCTGTGCCATATTCGCTCCTGCTCCACCGCCCGTAAGCATCTGCCCTAATTGAGTGCCGATGCCGCCTTGCGCTTGCGCATTTGCTGCCAACGCCGCGTTCGATCCCACGCCACCTAAACCTAAAGCGGAACCTGCTGTCGCTGCAAAGTTTTGGATCCCGGGAATAGACCCAATACCAAAGCCCATCAAACCTGCTTTAAGTGCGTCCTCTGCATCCCCGCCCCCAGCAAGGCTACCAATACCAGCACCAATAGCGGCCCCGCCGGGACCACCAACTGCCAGACCAACCAGTCCACCAAGGGTCGATAATAAACTCATTATGCTTCTCCCGATATAGGTTCAGGGGCCGTCACTGTAATACTTGTATTACGTCTTTCCGATCCAGTCCAGTTTTCTCCGCAGTCAGGGCAATTCCCGTCTGGGTAACTTGCGATTTCTGCGGGTGTGTCAACAATGTTCTCGCAGTTTACACAGTGCAGTGTATCAGAACTTGTCGAAGGTTTCCAGCGGGAGCCGTCTGGCATTGTAATTACAGTCATGTTGTCACCGTTACTGCGCCTACTGTACCTGTTCCTGAAGAACCGCGAACGTATGGCTGGTTGGGTTGTGGTACTCTAACAACTCCGTCGTGTTGAAACAATGCCCCCGGCGGGAGACCGCTGTCATCACTTTGCAAATTGGTAATTGTTATCTCTGTCGCTCTAATGTCCCCGGGGTTTTGTACCTGTTCCAAAAATACAGAAAACGAACGAAGCACCTCTGCGAAATACCTTTGCTCGTAATCTGCGGGGGGAATAGGAAAGTAAGGACGGGAGAGACGACGAGACATTACCGCCTCCCATCTGGTCTAAGATCCAACCGGGGAGATCCTAACCGCCATGTAACACCCGTGTCGTTTGACTGGATCTTGAACCGCATTTGCCGACCACGAAGGCGGAAGTAAAGTTGCTCTGTTCGAGAGTCCACAGGAACGGACTGGGTTTTGACAAACGCATCTGTCTGGCTAACCAAATACGTCCCATCAGGGGCGTTCTTTACATCCAACGTTATGTTTACGTCGGGTATAACCGCTGTCGAAGACTTAAAGTCCACGTCAGGTATCATCTTGCGGAGCAGCATGAACTGCTCACCGTCCCCAATATCCATGGGGCTAGACTGTATATATGCTACAATAGGAGTTTCGGGGTCCGTGGTCCCGTCGTCAAAGCCAATCTCATGCTCGTAGATGTAGCCGTCTGTGTTGGCAGCAAACGGAAAGTCAAAGATCCCACGGTCTATCCACGCTGTGCGAGCAAACGAGCCGTAATACCAAACCTGTTCGGTGTAGTTGTACACCACATAGCGGTCCACTTCCCCGCTGTTTAGGCTTGGGTAGAACCACCAAAGCTCAGAGTGCTCGGTGTTCAAACCCACCGTGATCTTTTCTAGCTCGCCTTCGTTAATGTCGCTGAACACAAAGTCCCGAACTGTGCATGGCAGGCGCTGCACCGCACCAGAGTAAATGTAAAACTCAGAGCGACCCATCCAAAACACAGTATCGTCCACCGCAATGGCAGCATTTGGCCCAGCAATCGTGATGTTCTCTGATAACGCAGTTACACCAAACGTGAATGGTGGTCCAAGGAACTGCATGGCGTACAGGGTAGTGTCCGTAAAAACTAGAACCTGTTGCCGTGTTTCTACGGCAGTAACTATCTCTGAACCCGAACCCAATCGCAGTTCGCCAGCCGTATTTGTACTTGTTGTCTGCCAGTCAGTCAAAGATTCTTGGTCCGAGAACCGTATAGCCAAAGGATCCTGCACCCCGGGGTTAGCTTCCGTGTCACAGCCAAACGCCAGAACGTGCCTGTCTCGATCCGAAACCATGACCTGCTTTGCAACTGTCGGTACGCTCTGTCCACCAGCCAACGTGGTGATGTCCACGGCCCGTGTGTTTACGGTTCCTGTTTGATCCCAGTAGTATATGCCGCCGTCGCGCACGTTGATCAACAAGTCTTCACCAAAGTTGTCGTGCGACCAAAGACGGATTGTGTTTGATACGATTGGGTCTGTAGAGGCCGAGCCCCATGTGCCACGGCTCCATGTCCCTGCACCCCAACCCGCGCCAGACACGGTGATGTCCAGACCCGTGTTGATCTGGTACGCGCCTACTACCGATCCGCCTCCGTTGCCAGAGTCAGAACCATTCGCAGTAACGTATGTAGGTGTGAGTTGACCGTCTACTGTAATGTCATAGATTGGGGTGTTGGCAGCACGGGCGTCAATCTTATACGAGTTGTTGTCCACAATCTCTGTGATTTGGTACTCTTGGTTTAACACGGCGGCGGTAATGTTTCCGCCTAACGACGCTGCTCCAGAGAACGTAACAAAGTCATTTACGACTGCACCATGCGAAGCGTCCGTTACTGTAATTGTGTACGACCCATTGGTTGCAGCAAACGTAACATCCCCTGCGGCTGTAGTCAGCCTAATCGGAGTTATGTCGTTGTAAAACCCGCCCTCGTCTATGTAATACTTGAGGTGCGTACCAACGCCAATGTATCTGTCTCGATCAAGAGAAACCCACGGATGAAGCGCACGACATGTTCCGAGGAAAGAGTTGCTGGAACTCTTCTGCCAACCACCAATCTTTTCCGGAAAGCCTTTTTGGAATCGAACATGATCAATGTCGAACCAGCCTCCTTCATTAGTGTACGACGTTACCTCGCGGTTTACGCCGGGTCGAAACTGTAGTTTTGAGAGCGCCATTTATCATGTAATCTCTTCGTAAGTTACGATAATTTTTAGATCATTTGCTGCACTAGCTGTGGCACCCAAAGACTTGTCTTCCTCTAAATAAATGGGCGTATCTTTCGTGACAACGTCAAAGAAAGTATTGGCAGTAACATTTTTCGCCTGCACTAACTCCATGGCTGTACCACCTAAGTTATCCTGCGTGTAGTAAGAAATAGTGACATCCGCAGCGTTACTTCCGTCAATGTTCACAGCGCGGACCAACGTGACCCGTAACACTTTGTTCGAGCCGACAGCGTTTTCTAAAACCGAGGTAGCACTTGTTGTGGTAAGACTGGTAGTGTCCGTCTTTCCCAGCATCGATGTGATGTTTACAATGTTCGGCGCGGTCATGTTCTATCTCCTAACCAAAAATAAGGCTGAAGGCTACGGCCTTGCCTGTTGTTGCTCTTTCTGAAAACGACAGGGTGCCTGACCCATTCGTCACCAGAGTTTCATTCGCGGACCCGTCACTGGTAGGTAGGGTAAATGCCGCCACAAACGCTTGCAAGTTTGCATCATACGCCAGAACATCTGTGCCAATCACCACGCCAAGATTTGTCCGTGCCGCAGCGGCTGTCCCTGCGCCAGTGCCTCCGTCTGCAATTGCAAGATCCGTGATCCCAGTTACACTGCCCCCGGTTATGGACACATTGCCCATCGCAAAGTTGGTTGTAAGGTCACTGACCGCGGCCCCTGTTCCTGCGCCGTCAGCGTAGATAATTTTGGACTGACCATTTGGAACGGTGACATTACTACCAGAGCCTTGCGAAAACACCGCAGACTGCCCAGAGTTATTGTAAACAAAGTAAACATGCTGACCAGTGTTAGGATCAATAGTGATGGTGTTAGTACCAGAAGGTGACCCCGCCAAAACAAGCACTTTGTACTGACCCGGGGACAGAGATCCATCGTTTGTGCTTAATGTATGCGTAGTACCCGCAAGAGAAATAGTACCAACGCCGTTAGTCAAACGGTCTATGATGTTCAAGTTTGTGTTAGTGATCGTGCCCCATGTACCCGACTTTTCGCCGTTACGAATAAGCTCTATACCACTGTTATCTGCGTATGTACTAGGCATCTACTTTCCTATGCAGCTATGATTTCTGTCCAGATCGTATCGTTGTCTGGTATAATTCTGCCCCAAACTAGCACGTTTCCAGTTCGACCGCTACCCGCAACTCCTGTAACGGAAACTGCGGCGTTGCCCTTGATTGTTGGATCCCCGACCTCGCCCTGTGCAGGGGCCACCGCGCCAATAGGAATAACGCTGTTGATCCGGATAGTTGGTGAACCAACCGCCCCTGTTCCCGCTATGCCCACGACCGGAAGTATCTGGTCTGTTTTGACTGTGACGCCGCCAACGTTACCTGTGGCTTCGAGCCCCGTAACAGGTACAGACGCCGCGCCTTCGATGGTTACTGACCCAACGCCACCTGTCGCAGCAATCCCAACAACTGAGATGACTTGATCTGTAACCAAGGTAACAGAACCAACTTCCCCTGTTGCCGACACCCCTGTAACAGGAATGCTATGACCTGTCTTAACGGTAACACCATTTACGGCGGTTGTCGCCTCAAGACCCGTGACCGGAACTTGCGCTTCCCCTGTAATGCTAACAGAGCCAACGCCACCTGTCGCGGCAACTCCTGTTACCGAAATGATTTGATCTGTAACTAAAGTAACAGAGCCTACATTACCCGTCGCAACTAAACCTGAGACAGGAATAAAGGTTGTTGAATCCTCCGCCGCTAACGGAGCCGTCGTTAGTGGGGAGAATCCAAGCATTTACTTACCCTGCAATAGCAGCTTTACCCGCTGTAACAGCGGCGTTGAGCGGAGCCATGTCTTCACTGCCCCAATGCTCATAACTAACCATCGCTTCTACATGATCTACG
>WLWH01000157.1_pt1 | contig 58378 bp, 67 predicted proteins | sample 6712741 | NCBI WGS metagenome assembly WLWH01 (sample SAMN12718694, study PRJNA515312) | sponge metagenome | isolation source: marine sponge | host: Mycale hentscheli | place: New Zealand: South Island, Marlborough, Capsize Point | collected 2003-05-01 | reverse complement strand
AGGAGCTAACCACTTAGGATTATTTACCATTTCATCATGACACCATTGTTTTTCATTGTCACCAAGATATTTATACTTTATGTTAAATTCTTGTAAAGCTATTTTTTCTATAGTTGTCATAATATTTTATTTAGTAGTTCATAAACATCATCTTGTTGAGTTTTGTTTAGTGTCATCCAGACACCATTAGCTTCACCAGGATAATTTAGAACGTGGTTTATACATTGCTGAGTAAGTTCAGCTTGATTTACAGTCTTTTCCATTTCGTCAAAAGCTTTTGACCAAGACCAGTTTGAAGGATTATTTGAATTATACATAGTTATTAATTTTATTTAGTTTATTATATTATCCACTTTGGATAGTATTTAGTTTGTAACTGAGTGAGAAATCGAATCTCACTTCCAACCATTTCAGTTATGTGCTGAGTCATATGTTCGTTATATTTATACTCTCTAAATTATGACTATCAACTAAGAGTTTTTGTTTATATTACTCAGATACTAAATGATCTAAGACTTCACTGTATTCTCTACAGAATTTTGGAACAGTATTACTATTTGTATAAGATTTATACTGTTGGAAACATGGCATACTTTCAAATTTTTCTTGAAATGTAGTGTAAATTTCATCGTGATCATAAGTAAATTTATAACCTTTTTTATTAGTGAAAGTAATTATTTGATTTTTACCTATTAATGACTTTCTGATTACAAATCTTTTTGTTGTTAGTTTATTAGTTTTCATATTTATTTTATTTTATTTAGTTTATATTTAGTTTAGTTATTATTATTATCCAGTTTAGTTCGTTGTTAGTTTGTAAAGGTGTAACTTAGTTTATTAGTTAAAAAAGTTAGTAGAGTGTTACACATATTATCTCAATAATTTACATTAATTAAATTCCATTGAATGATATGTAGTTAATAATTCCATATTCAACTATCATATATATTACTGTAGATATAAATGATATGAGTGATAATTTTAATATTGTTAGTTCGATGTTATTAGTTAAGTTTTTCATAGTTAGTTTATTTATATATTTTATTTACATTTATATTATCCAACATAAGTCGTAATTAGTTTGTATGATTATATATAACATTGACACAATAATATATTAAATAAATGTCATATATAACAATTAAATTATATAAAACAACGGGGACCCGCAATTATATATTTCATTTTATTATTTACACAAAATTATATTGTGGTGGTGCTATGCAATACTCCAATATTTCTAATATATAGTGACATTAGCCCCTTAAAGCTACTTAATAACAGGCAAGTGTCACCCTTCTATAGGGTAAATACCGTAAAATACAAGTGAATTACTATAATGTACGCAATGGATAAGCGACATAAACTAAATAGGATTAAAAAACAAACTATAACACAAAGATTATAGATAAATAATACATGACATGGAATCACCATTAGAAAAAAGAAGAAGAAAAGCTAAGAAAGCGGCTAAGGCTGCTATCAAAGCTGCAAAAAAATCTGCAAAGGCTGACGTTAAGTCTGCTAGAAAGGCAGATAAAGCTGATAGAAAAGCTAAACGAGCTGACAAGAAGGCAGACAGAAAAGAAAAGAAAGCTACAAGAGAAGAAAAAAAGTCTTTACAACCTGTTAAAGCTGGTAAAGCTAAGAGAAAAGCAAAACAAGCTGCAAGAAAGACTAAAAGAAACGAGATGAAAGATGCTCGTAAAGATAAAAGAGAAACTAAGGCAACAGCTAGAAAAACTAAAAGACAAGAAAACAAGTCTGAAAGAAAAGAAGCTAGAGCTTCTAAGAAAGAAGTAAGAGCTGCAAGACTAAGAGGAGAAATTAGTAAAGACGAAGCTAAAGCTAAAAGAAAAGACATCCGTAAAACTAAGAGAGCTGCTGTTAAAGAGAACAGGGAAGAGAAGAAAGCTACTAGAAAAGAGGCAAGAAAAGAAATGAGGGGTGAAAGAAAAGATGCTAAGGCCAAAAAGAGAGATAGAATAAAATTAGCTAGAGCTAAGAAGAAAGGTGAATCTACTAAAAAGGTAGATGTGGAAAAAACACCTAAAAAAACAGAAGCTCAAAAAGCTAGTGTTGATGCTGTTAAAGCTAAGAAAGCAGCAGCAGCAGCTAAAGAAGCTAAGAAAGCGGCTAAGCCAGCACCAAAAGCTGAGTCTGCTCCAAAACCAAAAGGAGAACCAGTTATTAAAAAACAAGCTAATAAAAAAGCGGCTCCAGTAGCAGCATCAGCAAAAGCTGAAGTTAAATCTGAAAAAGCTAATAAAAAAGCAGGAGCAACAGTTGCTGGAACATCTATGTACAATAAAGGAACATCGATGATGAAACAACCAGCTATGATGAGAGCAGGAATGAAAGGACCATCTATGGGTGGTAAAATTCAATATGGTGCTCAATCAGGAATGCAAATGGGAAAATATGCTAAAGGAAATGGTAAACCAGCTATGTACAAAGGACCTAGCATGATTCTTACTAAGCATATGAAAACAAGATCAGGTAATAAGTAGATCTTGGCTGTCATATATTCTTATCCATTAAAGACTACGCCAATAGGGGATGATCGCATGATCATCTCCGATATGGCAGATGATGCACGTACTAAGCAATTAAGATTAACAGATTTAAAAACTTTAATAAATACTACTTATACATTAACCGCTGTTGATGCTAGCAGAGGAACTCAAGGCGGTGTAGTAGATTTAAAGTTAACAGACCAATTAGACGGTACTATAAGTAATGTAAAATTAAAAGGAAAAGGAAATTTCATAGATATTTCTCAAACAATAACTAATCAAATAGATTTTGAAGTTTTTAGCGGTTCAGATGCTAACTTTGTTTTTACTCAAAGTGTACCAGCTACTACTTGGATTATAAATCATAACTTAGATAAGTTTTGCTCTGTAAATGTAGTAAGTGACTCTAACGTTATCAAATACGGAAACGTAACATATATAAATTCAAACTCATTAACAATAACATTTAGCGCAGCCTTTTCAGGTAAAGCGTATTTAAACTAAAAACAATGGCAATAAATTTTTTAGACAACTTAGACTTAAACGCTAACCAATTGCTTGATGCTAAACTACAAGTAGATAGTACAGCTCCATCAGTAGCTGAAGGTAAAATATGGTTTGATTCAGGATCAGACAAAGCATTTAAGTATTATAACGGAACTGATTGGATAGATCCAGCAGCAAGTGGAGCTACATACACGTTACCGGCAGCAGCAGTAACCAGTAATCAAGCAAAAATAACCCTTACAGGTAGTGATGGTACAACTGATATTGTAAAATTTACAACTCCAACTGCGGCAGGTGGATTAACATTATCTTCGCCTAACTCAGGTGAAATAAAAGTTCTTGTTAATTACTTAGCTTCAGCTAATAATATTGTAAATGCAGCTACCACTAGTTCTAGCACTGGAGCTGGTTTCATGCTTAGAACTCTAGGGGATACTTCAGAGCAACTTGTAGTGGCAAAACAAAAAATGAGTACATTACCTTTTAGTAACTTTGCTGCAGCTACTGCGGTTGTGAGTATGGGAGGTTTTAAGCTTCAACAAGTGGCAACTCCTGTTGCTACTACAGATGCAGCTAATAAAGCTTATGTTGATGCGTCATCGGCCGGATCAGGTGCTTTAATATTTCAAGGTGGCTATGACGCTGCTACTAATACTCCAGATCTTGATTCATCTCCATCGTCTAGTATTAAACAAGGTTGGGTATATGTTGTAACAGCAGCTGGTAATTTCTTTACAGAGGTCGTTGAAATAGGTGATTTACTTATAGCTGATTCAGATTCACCAACAGCTTTGACAGACTGGGTTACTGTACAGAATAACATCGGAATAGCCTCAACTACTGTGGCTGGTATAGCAAGTTTCCCTCAAGCACAATTTGCCGTAACGCAAGCAGGTGCAGTTTCTATCAAAGCTTCAGGCGTAACTGCAGGTACATATGGTAGTGCTTCTTTAGTACCAAGAATTACAGTAGGTGCTGATGGTCGAGTTACAGCAGCTACAACTCAAAGTATTTACGGTAGTTCTGATTTTGCTAGTAATGTTGGTCTACAAGTAGCAGCTAGACAAAAAGTATTAACTAGTTCAAATGCTACCACTCACACGTTTACTCATAATTTTGGAACATACAATGTTACTTGTGAGTTGTATGATACTTCATCTAAAGAAACAGTATATGCTTCTATAGATAGAACTTCTACTAATGCAGTTGTAGCTACAACAAGTACATCTCAAAGCTTAACAGCGTTAATACAAAAAATGGGATAACATAAAATAAAATTAAATTAAATGGCTATAAAATTTTTAGATTCTATATCAGTTGGCACTAGCACAATTAGTTCTACCACTAGCAATTTATACTTACTTAACCTGACAAGAACTACTACATCTTTAACAACAGTAGGTAGCGTAGGTATAGGAACTACTACTCCAGCAAAAAAACTAGATGTTAATGGAGATATTACTTTTGGTACGGGAAATAAATTTCAAACAGTTACAAATGCGCTAGAAGGAGTTGGTGCAAATGGGGTTTATTTAAGATCGGCAATATCAAGCGCAGCTAGTCCAAGCTTTTCTAACTCAGATGATACTAACACAGGTATGTTTTTACCTGGTTCAGATGTTTTAGGATTATCTACAGCTGGATCAGAAAGATTTAGAATTACCAGTGCTGGTAACGTAGGTATTGGAACTGCTACGCCAGCTGCTAAATTGCATATTAGAGACCAGTCGCAGTCTATTTCGTATATGAAAATGTCTGCAGCAAGTAGTGATGCAAATTATGGCTTTTTCAAATTCCAAGATAATACAGTTAACACTGGTAGGTTAATAATCGGAGCTACTTATGGATATGGTGTAGAAAAAACTGGACTCACTGTATATAATGGAAATGTAGGTCTTGGAACTCTTAGTCCAACTGCTAAGTTACATGTTTTTAGTGGAGTACTAAAAGTAGAAGGCACAGGATGCGGTATACAAATGCCTGATACTTCAGGAAATCCTCTTTTGGCTCTAACTACAGATCAAAACACGTTTGCTGGTTGTAACATTGTCAATGGATGGGGTAATAGCTCAAACACTGGAGTTGGTGTAGGTACTACTAGAAGTGATGGAACTGCATTTCAAGTAAGAACTGGAGTTACATTATCTAGTGGAATTGCAACTAGTAGTGGTACTCAAAGACTTGTAGTTTATGGAAATGGAGGAACTAAAATAACAAAATCTTTAGGTGTTGGTGCAAATGCATCAACTACAACTGGTAGAATAGATGCTTCAAACGATGTTGTAGCTTTTTCTACATCTGATATTAGATTAAAAAACAATATTAAAAGTATTGACAAAGCTTTAGATAAAGTAAATAGCATACAAGGTATAGAGTTTGACTGGATAGAGAAAGAAGAGGTACACGGCAACAGTGGTCGTGATATAGGTGTTATAGCTCAAGAAATAGAAAAAATACTACCAGATGTAGTTACTACTAGAGACAACGGCTACAAAGCTGTTAAGTATGAAAAAATTGTACCATTACTAATAGAAGCTATAAAAGACTTATCAAAACAAGTTGATGGCTTAAAAAGATTAATATAATGGCATTACCTACGTCAGGCCCATTATCGATGCAAGATATAGCTACAGAATTTAGTCAAGGTAGTACTAATATGTCTTTGTATACATTTGGATCTACACTACCAACACCTACAGTAACTAGCAACATAGAGCTAGCTAATGATTTTTATGGACAATCCGCTAGTAGTTGTACCTCTTTTGCTTGGAGTGGTGTAGCAAGAGAAGAAGCTGAAGAAGCTTGTGAAGATAGATTAAGTCTAACTCCAGCATACCATAATGGATCTGGAACTTACCCAGTAGCTGATGATACTGTTTACACAAACTCTAGTTGCACAACAGCTGCAGGAACTGGCGCGTATAAAATGGGAAGTGGTAATGTAGTTGTAATTGGCTCAAGTGGTTTAGTGGATGAAATATTTACCGAATGCTAAAAAGTTAAAAAAAATATAAAATGCGTGATTATATATATAAGATAATAACTAAAATAAAACAAATGGCACATAAATCAAATTATATAGAAAAAGTAGAGCTAGAAAAGATAAAACAGATACAAAGCAGAATAAGCAATATATCTATAAGTCTAGCTCAAATGTCTTTACATAAAGACGAATTAAAACAAGAGTTAAAAAAAGTAACTATTGAGCAAGAGAATTTAACTAAAATTCTTGAAAAAAAATATGGTAATGTTAACATAAGCCTGCAAGACGGTGAGTGGACTTCCAACAATGAAAATAAAGAACCAGAAATAGATTTAGGAAAAGACCCATCATTTAACATGAGTTCAAGCTCAGGATCAGGATCAGGATCAGGAGCAGGAAGAAACTGGGGTGGATAAGAAAAATTAAATTAAATTAAATTAAATTAAATGATACCAAAGGTAATACACCAGTTGTGGATAGGTGATAATCCTATACCAGAACACTGCGCTCAATTTTGTAAAGAGATGCAGCAAATGAATAAAGACTATGCTTATAGATTGTGGGGTAATGAGGTTTTTGAAGAGTTTAAAGATGACGTATACTTACAGTCATATATAAAACCAGAAAACGAAATACCAGCTGCATTTATATGTGATAGAATAAGACTATTATTATTAGAAAAATTTGGTGGCATATACTTAGATGTAGACTGCAAGCCAATAAAATCGTTTGATCATGTGTATGAGCATTTAACAGATAATCACTGTTTCTTTGCTGGCATGAAAAGAACACAAAACCATAATACTTTAATAGATTGTGCAATATATGGCGCTACACCAAGAAGCAGAGTTGTATATGATTGTTTAAACACATATGACGACGTTACGTGGGCTAATGGCGGTAAACTATTTAACAATGCTATTATAGAATTTATGCAACCAGACGTAGCCTTATTTGGCTATGAATACTTTTATGACTGGAAAGTAACCGATAAAACCATCTTACTACATGACGTAGCAGATACAAGATTGTTTTCTTGGGTACCTCAAGAAGTAAAAGACGGAACAGTACAAACCGCTTCATTAAAAAATGTAGCAAAAGCAAATTAACCAAATGACATTTTTATATACCCGCACTAATACGTGGTCTAGTGCACCACAACCAGATGAAAAAACCATTGAACTATGGAAATCAATAACTACCAAAAGCAACTGGAGAGTTGTTCAATTACCAAATGGCTTTTATCAAACCGAATACAAACATCCTGAAAACGAGCAATGGATAGATGTTACAAGAAGAGAAACACTACCAGGTGCTGAAGATGCTATAGACGCTTCAATAGCTCATTACTCAAAAAAACTGGAGTTTGTAAAAGGACCAAAAGTAGTAAAAACTTTTGAATAAATAAAATACAATTAAATTTAATATGGAAGAAATCAAGTTAGTAAAAGACTTGGCTTTTGGCGATACAGCTAGAAGCCAGGTCTTAACTGGCGTAGAGAAACTTACTAACGCAGTAGGTTCAACGCTAGGAGCAAGTGGAAAATGTGTTATACTAGAAGATAGTAATGGACATCCACAAATTACAAAAGACGGAGTTACAGTAGCTAATTCAATAACACTACAAGATCCGTTAGAAAATATTGGTGCAACACTTATAAAAGAAGCTGCACAAAGAACTGTTAAAGAAGCTGGTGATGGAACTACCACAGCAACGATACTTGCTCACGCAATATTAAAAGAGGCAGAATCACATAGCTTGCTAGACGATGTTAGAGCTATGAAAGAAGGTATTAATAGTGGAGTTGTTAAAGTTTTAGAGTACGTAACTAAAAACTCTCAAAAAGTAACAGGAGACAAAATAGATCAAGTAGCTACTATATCTGCGAATAATGATAAAGAGTTAGGATCTATAATAGGTGAAGCTTTTAAAATGGTTGATGAAACAGGAGTTGTAATAATGGAAACGACTGATAAAGCTGATACTAGTGTAGAGTTAATAGAAGGTGTACAGTATGAACATGGTTTAACTTCTAATCATTTCGTTACTAATAAAGAGCTAAACGTATGTGAGCTAAATAATCCACTTGTATTAATATCAGAGTCTACTATAGACAACGTTAGAAAAATACAAAACGTATTAGAGCATGTTATAAAATATAATGAAAGTTTATTAATAATAGGCAATGTAGATACTCAAGTATCAAGTGCTTTAGCCATGAACAAAACAAAAGGCAACATAAAAGTTAACATTATAAGTGCTCCTCATTATGGTATAACTAAAGCAGAAGTATTAGAAGATTTATGTGCTGTTACTGGAGCTACCTTAATAAATGAAGATTTAGGTGACGACATGGATGTTGTAGGTATAGATCACTTAGGTAGATGTTTAAAATCTGTAACTGATAAAAGCGATACATTATTAAAAGTAGATTTAGAAAATAATGATAGCGTAAAAGAAATAGTTGATAGACTTAAAAAAGAATTATCTACTAATAAAAATCCTAATACAGTTATTAGAATAGAAAAAAGATTAGCTAGACTAAAAGCTAAAGTAGCTACTGTTAAAGTAGGTGCTAACTCTGAATTAGAGTTAAAAGAAAAAAGAGACAGAGTAGAAGATGCTATTTGCGCTACTAAAGCCGCAGTAAAAGAAGGTATAGTGCCAGGTGGTGGTATAGCTTTATTAAATGCTTCACAAAATTTAAAACCATCAAATATAGGTGAAGAAGTATTATATTGTTCTATACGTAAACCTTATGAAACAATATTGCGTAATGCTGGTATAACAGAACACGTTGACCCAGACGAAGACGGTAGAGGATTAGATGTGGTTACAGGAAATACGGTAGATATGGTTAAAGCCGGAATAATAGATCCTTTGTTAGTTACTAAAAGCGCTTTAACAAACGCGGCTTCTGTAGCGACTACTATACTGTCTACTGATTGTGTAATAAACAATATTAGAATATGAAAGCAGTAGGCAAATATATAGTAATAAAACCTATAAAGGATACAAATGCTAGAACTACAGGAGGTTTAATACTTGCTGAAAAGCAGAGAGAAGATATAAGGTACCGTAAGGCTCTAGTTATAGAGCCAGGTACTGATGTGATAGATGTAGATGCTGGTGATAAAATATATTATGATAAAGCATCTGGCTTTGGTATAGAAATAAAAAACAAACAATACAAAGTTATAAAAGAAAATGACGTTGTAGTAATAATATAAGTTATGAGTAGATTGCGTAAAGGAATAAAATATAACGGCGGTAATTTTGCAGAATCTTTTAAGTCTATGGTTAAAGGTGGAGACTCGCCTTTTGCTGTTATAACACCAGGTATGACTGATGTGTTAGATAACGAAGAAACTAATGATGAAGACGATAGACCAGTAGCTGTAGCCACCGATAAAGAAAAAGACGCAAGCACTGACTTAATACCATCAGACACTGATTATTCAAGATCTGAAGTTGGAGACTTTTTTCAAAGAGTTAAACTAGCAGAAGAGAAAGATGCGTTAGAAGCTTTAAAAAATAGCATGAATGAAGAAGAAGAAGTAAGTGAAGAGTATGATCCAGAATATAAAGACGCAGATGGTAATGTTATCTATACAGATGACTATGACATGAACATGTCTGGCAAAGAAAGAAGAAAAGAAAAAAGAGAAAATAGAAGAGAAATTAGAGAGTCTGGATTAAAGGGTAAAGAAAAAAGAGCCGCTAAAAAAGCTAATAGAAGTCAAAACAAAGCCGCAAGACAAGATGCTAGATGTATTAAGCTTAAAAGTAAAGGTAAAACACATAAGTCTTTCTATAGAAAAAATTGTATGTAGATGAGAAGATTATCATCTAGTGATTTAAAAGAATTAAATTTACTCAAACATTATAGAATAATAAGAAAGTGGGCTTGTAAAACTAGCAACCTAAATGACGCAGACTTAGAACTGTTGATATATTTAGACGCATTAGACCACTTTACAAAACATGATTTTAAACAAGGTACGTACTCATACAGTTGGGACAATAGACGCTGGAACAGATTATTGAAACAAGGGTGGATAGTTGTGTGGAGAGAACGAAATCGCACTACCCAAAAATATCATATATATAAAGTTTCCTATAAGTGTAAACAACTAATTAGTCGTATGTACCGTATTATGTTAGGTGAAGAAGAAATGCCTACTAAAAAATTAAACAACAGTAATAAATACTCTTGGAAAGTTACAGCTAAAGCTATATCATTTGCCAATAGAGATAAAAGAATAATATGACACTAGCAAGTAAAAGATTAAAAATAGATTTAAAACAAAAAGATAAAGCTGAGTTATCGCCTATTAAAAATGAAACTGCTGATGGTACTAATTTTATTATAGAGCCTAAACAAGATAATACTAAACCTATGAACGAAGACACATTAAAAGGTATGTCTGCTTACAGCATGAGTAGACCTGCTAAAAAAATAGAATATATACAGCAAGTTGGAAGAAAAGGATCTGCTTTTCCTATGGTTGCTCAAATGCCAGAAAAACAAGGCGGAATGATTGAAGCTCAAGTAGTGAAAAATAGAGCTGCGGGACCTCAAAATAGAAAAGTGTTAGAAAACAACCCTAACATCATGCAACCTGACAACAAGGTTTCAGCATCTAAGTTTGGTCAAGAAAAATTAATGAGTAGCATAGCTAGTGATCCTGGTATACCTAGCCCACAGCCTACTTCAGGTGTGGGATCTGGTGTTGGTTCAGCTGTAGGTGCTACGCCTCCACCAACTAATTACGGAGATATGGTACAAGACCAATCAACTAATCAATATGACGACTTATATGCTGGCGCTGGTTCAACTCCTCAAACTTCTACTTTTGGAATGTATGATGGACCAAGCAAAGCTTTAGTAGGTGATCAACATAAATTACCTGATCATTTAAAAGCTAAGATAGAGGCTGCTCCAGGTATGTATAGTAAAGGGCCAGCTGGTGTCAAAATAAGACCACAAGATCCAAAAAAGAAAAAAGGTGAAGCTGAAAGAACTAAGAACAGTGTACCTATGCCTTCTTATGGACTACAAAATCCTGGCAAAGATTCATATTCTCCAAGTACTGAAAACAAAACTCCAAAAGGAACTAGATATGATTACCAAAAAGATCAATCAATTGCTCCAATTCAATATGAAGGTACAGGTATGTTTGGTAAAAAAGAAAATAAAAAAGGCTATATTAAAAATTCAACAACTGGAGACGGTACTAGATATGACCAGAAAAAAGAAGTAAAAACTTTAAAAGGTGGTAGAAAAAATAAGTATTACAAAGACGGTAAAAAAGTAGCTGTTGCTAAAGACCAAATATCAGGTGTTGGAAAAAATAAAAGATATACTGGATCTACAATTGATATAAAATCTCCAAGTATGTATGGTAAGAACACTAAAGTAACTAAGAAAAATGTTAATGCAGCAGAGAAGGATGATGCAGCTCACATGAGTTATTTAAAAAGAGATGTAAACTACGATGCTAAGCATGGTGGTAGCAAGAGACAAATGCTTAATGACGAGAAGCATATATCTAAATTAGCTGGTGATTTAAAGTATGATCACAAGAAAAAAAGAAAATATGACAATGTGTAAAAGCATTTAAATATTATGTGATTATAATAATACAGCAATAATATAAACGTAAATAAGTAAATTATGCAAAATCAAAAGCCAGCAGGCAAAAAACTAAAGTGTGGATGCAAGCCTTTAGGAACTAGAATTATGAGATCTAATAATTCTACTATTACACCTACATTAAGAAAAATTGACAATATAGAGTATAAGGGTAACCCTGCTTTATTAGCTCAAAGATGAATACATTAGATGATTTAAAGCTGTATTGTTTAAATATAACATCAGCTACGGTTGTTAGTCTAGGATGGCTAGAGCCTGTATTATCTATACTATTGTTATTAACAACATTAGGCTATACTGCTCACAAGTGGTATTTATTAAAGAATAAAAAATGAGATTAATAAAAGAAATTATTATTCACTGCTCAGCTACAAGAGAAGGCCAAGATATAAGTGTAGACACTATAAGAAAGTGGCACGTTGAAGGTCGCGGCTGGTCAGATATAGGCTATCATTTCTACATCGACATAAATGGAGATATACATAAAGGTAGAGATATAGCTAAAATCGGGGCTCATTGTTCAGGGCATAATCGTAATTCTATCGGTATATGCTACGCGGGCGGAGTTGAGGAAGACGGTAAGACCCCGAAAGATACTAGAACACTAGAACAAAAAGAAGGTCTCTTACATGTCCTTAAAACGTTAAAGGCAATGTATCCGGAGGCTATCATTTATTCACATAATGAGTTTGCCAATAAAGCATGCCCATCATTTAACGCGACAGAGGAGTATGAAAATATCTGAAAACACTGAGTTTAAAATTGATATAAAAACTGTAATTGGAATAATAATGTTTACTACTACAATAGTAGGTATGTATTACACTTTACAAGAAGACATAGCAGAAGCTAAAACTTTACCACCTATAGAAGTCACTCGCTTAGAGTATGAATTAAAAGAAAAGTGGAATGAAAAGATGATTATGCAGTTGAAAGACCAAGTAGAAATGCTTGAACAAACTCAAGACATATTAAAAGAAGAAGTTAGTATAACTGCTAGCATGATTAAAGATGGAACTGAAGCTGACGGCAAGTTAGAAGAATTAAACAAACAATTACAGGAACTACAAAATAGAAAACCTAAAACAACTGTTATAGTTAAAGAGGTTGAAGTTTCTAAAAAGAAAAAATGGTAATGAAGGAAGTGTTAGACTTAATAAGAGAGTTTGGATTATCACTAGTAGTAGCTGTAGCGGCATCATATGCTTTATATAAGTTTTTCTTTTTTAGTATTAGAGAAGTAAAAGCAACATTTGAAAAGAGGCATGAGACTATGGCTAAAAACATGGAGGAAGTTAAAGTAAGTTTAGCTGAAGTTAAGTCTGATTTAAAGGTTTTAGTAGAGTTTTTAAAATCATATAAAAAATAAATTATGGAAAGTGGTCTATCTTGTTGGCGAGGTTATAAAAGAGTTCCTGGTACTAGACCAGGTTCAAAAGGTAGTTGTGTAAAATCAAGTGGCCCATCCCTACGTAAGACAACAAAAGGTAAAGGTAGAAACTTTTTGTCTGTAAAAGAGGGCGCCGGTATGACTGCAGCAGGCAGAGCAAAGTATAAAAAACAAAATCCAGGTAGTACTCTATCAGCACCTGTGACTAAGAAAAATGTAAAACCAGGTAGTAAAGATGCCAAACGTAGAAAGTCTTTTTGTGCAAGGTCTAAGTCTTGGACTAGTGAAAGAGGTAAGGCAGCTAGAAAACGTTGGAGATGTTAAAATAAAATTATGAAGAAAACAAGAAGAGGTTTCAAGCTTAAAAGCCCATTGGACGTAGATCCAGTAGCTAGATATGAGGTTCCATTTACACCTGACAATATGCAAGATGATAGTGGTTTAGTTGCTAAAGCAAATAAAAACGGAACTATGATCATTAATAAAAATATTAAACCAAACGATCCTATAAGAAAAAATGCTCAGTCACACGAAGAGCATCACCTTAGAGATATGATGGATGGTAAGTTAGATTATGATGATAACTCTGTATATCATAATTTAGATGGTAAAGGTGTTAAAAAAGTAGATAGAAAAGATTTTAACGAAAGTGATAAATCTTTACCTTGGGAGAAAAACGCTTATAAAGCTGGAGACAACTTAGAACAAAAAGATATGAGACCTAAGCCAAATAAGCTTTCAGGTCCACCTAATATGTATGAATCAGATACACCTTTGTCTTTTATAAAACAAATGGGTAGAAAGCGTAGAACAGCGGATAGTGATACAGTTTCTATGAATGAAAGATTTGGACCATCAATGGTTAAAAGATTTGGACCTGGTGCTTTTGAAATATCAAATGACACAGACGTAAGTGGTAACTCTGATGGAGAGCCTAAAAAACCATACACCCCAACAAAAAAAGAAGATTATAGTGGGGCTTCTGTTATGTATAATCCAGGTACTAATAAATTTGTTTATGATACTGGTGGACAGGGTTCACAATATATTAAATCTTTAAACGACTTATATAGTGGATCAAAAGATAAATTTGACTATTCTAGCAATACAAAACTTGACGAAGACAGTGGTTTAGATCCTAGAAATATAGCTGATGCTGGAGAAAGATATAATTACAATAAAGAGTTTAATGCTATAATGAAAAACACTGCTGCTGCTAGAAAACAGTTTGCGAAGGAAAACAACTACTTTAAAAATAATAGAGAAGATGCTTTAAAGCCAAGCGAAAGAGTAGACTCCGGTAGAGGTGATGGAAGTACAGTTAGTTACACGTTGTCTCCTGATTTTAAATGGGATGATAAGCAAACCAACAAACAAAACATGAACAGAATGGAGTATGTTTCAAGTTATTTTGATAAAGATGGTAAGGAAAGTGATAAATATGCTGGAGGTAAATTTAAGTTTGGAAGAAGCGAAGGGGACGATGAAGATACAAAATATTTAGGCAAAGCAAATCCTTTATTTAAAAGTTCTTTAGGAACAAAAAATACAAAATACGTATCAGATAATTTTGCTTCTTCAAATAAAGCTTTACAAGAATTTGCTAAAAACCATCCAAATACTTTTAAAATTTATCAAGGAGATTAACATAATGGATAATAAAAAAACTTTTAAAGAAACCAAAGTAGGTGCATTTTTAGCTAGTAAAGCACCTAAAGTGTTAGACGCTATTGGCGATATACTTCCTAACCAAGGAACACTTGGTGTTGTAAAAAATCTTATAACAAGTGATAATAAGATTAAGGCAGTTGATAAAGAGCAAGCTATGAAACTTATTGAGCAAGATCTTCAAGAATTAAAAGAAGTATCAAGCAGATGGAGAGCTGATATGAAATCAGACTCTTGGCTAAGTAAAAACACTAGACCATTAGCTTTAGTATTTTTAACTGCGTCTTCAGTTTTTATGATGGCTGTAGATTCATTTCATTTACAATTTGATGTAGATGATGCTTGGATAAACTTATTAAAAACATTACTGGTAACAGTTTATGTAGCATACTTCGGAAGTCGTGGTGCTGAAAAAATAACAAAAATAAATAAATAAAATGGACGGTTTAATAGGAAACATGATGGCTCAACCGAGAGTGTTTGGTCACGATGCCGTGGCTCTAACAGCTGGAACAGGAGCAATAGCAAACACAAACGAAAGAGGAGTAGTTATATATAGCGGTAAAAGTACAGCACAGGATATTACTATTACAACAGAAGCTGGTAACGACGTAGTATTCAAAAGCGTGCAACCAGGAACAATTGTAGGTGATAAAACACCTATGTTAGCTACTAAATTAAAAGTTGGAACAGACTGCGTAGCTATATATTAAATGATAACACAGAGGTTTAACGCAAACCTTGAGTGGCGTAAAAGTGGTGGTAATAAAAATTATCAGTTTTTAGGTTTTGTAAATTTAATAGAGTATGTTGGTGATATACTACCTGAGTATTCAAAAGCTTTAGAAATAGGAAGCTATATGGGAGAATCTGCTAAGTTAATGGCAGCTTCAGGTATTTTTAGTGAAATAACTTGTATAGATCCTTTCGATGGACCAGAAAGCTTTAATGGTCAGTTTAATTATATTTGGCAAGAAGTTGAGCAAGAATTTAAAAGTAATACAAAATACTTTGATTTTATAAATCATATTAAAGACTATAGTTATAACGTATTAAATAAATATAAAGATGAATACTTTGATTTTGCATATATAGATGCTAGTCACAGTTTTGAAGATGTTTTAAGAGATATAAAAGATTGTATTAGAGTTGTAAAAAAAGGAGGCATAATAGCTGGACATGATTACAGCTGGGACGAAGTAAAACAAGCTGTAACAGAAAACTTTGGAACTAACGTTAAGCAATTTAAAGATACATCTTGGTTAGTAATTAAATAAAATAAAATGAAAAAAGTAACAGTAGACTCTGGAATATTAGATGACAAAGAGTTTGAAGAAATAAAAAATCAACAAGATAAAGTTAATAGAATAATGTGTGAGATAGGCTATATAGAGTCTAGAAAACATGCGCTACTTCATGAATTAGCTGACACTAACGAGGTTGTTAAGAATACTAAAAGTATTTTAAAAGAAAAATATGGAAGTATAAACATTGATATGACAACCGGTAAATGGAAAAGAGAAAAAGAAGAGAAAGATGTCAGTAATTAGAAAAATAAGTATTGGATCAGATTATAAAAATGATGCAATGCATTATTCACTACAGCAAGAAGTATACGGTGGCCATGTAATATCAGATATATTATTTGATGATAACGATCAGTCTTATAATATATATATAACAAAATCAAAAGAAGTTCTTCCTTGGAAAAAGTTCAATCGTAATATGGCTATATCAGTTGAGTACGATTTAAAATATTAATGAAAAGTTTATATAACTTTATTATCAAACCTCTTACTACGAGGTATGATAATATAAGAAAGGTAGGTGACAAAACACTTATCATAAATACCACTATAGAGAACCACCGATTTGTGAGCAAGCAAGCAGTTGTTGTTTCGGTGCCTGCTGCTTATAGCTCACATATAAAACAAGGTGACAACGTGTACGTACATCATAACATATTTAGAAGATGGTATGATCAAAAAGGAAAAGAACGTAATAGTTCTATGTACTTCAAAGATGATTTATATTTTTGTAGTCCTGACCAAATATACATGTACAATGATAAACCTCATGGACCTTATTGCTTTGTAAAGCCTATTTTAAATAAAGATTATTTAAGCATTAATAAAGAGCAACCTAACGTTGGTATAATGAAATATACCAATAGCTCCTTAGAAGCCATAGGAATAACACCTGGGACACTTGTAACGTTCACACCAAACTCTGAGTTTGAATTTATTATTGATAATGAACGTTTATATTGTATGAAATCAAATGACATAGCTTTAACTCATGAGTACGAAGGAAACGAGAAAGAACATAATCCGAGCTGGGCGTAAAGCTGTAGACGAGTTGATTAAAGTTGCTGAAGAAAAAATTATCACACACACTGAGGAAGATGTCTCAGCTGATAGATTAAAGAACGCTGCAGCTACTAAAAAGCTTTGTATAATGGATGCTTTTGAAATATTACAAAGAATAGAAGAGGAAGAATCTATTTTATCAGGTGATACTAATAAAGTAGAAAAAGAAGTAAAATCATTTAAAGGTTTTGCAGAAGGGAGAAGTAAGTGAGTTACGAACAAACCCTTTGGAAAGAAATTAAGGACGTTGTAAATCCTAAGATATTAGCTAAAAACAACAGATATAAAAAATGGGAGTATGGATATAATGTGGAGTATGATTTTGTAGTAATAAGTAAAACAGGTAAAATTGAATCAGTTATCGAAATACAAGGTCTCCGCATTGCTTTACCAGCAGCAGATGAACCGTTTAAACGAAGCAAAAAAAAAGAGGAACAATACTGGGAAAGATTTGAATATCCAAAAGAACTACAAAGAATAAAGACTAGATTTGATTGGGAAGAATATCCGTTAGATTTTAAAGAGAAGTGGTATGATTATATCGACGAAGAATTCAAAAGAAGAGAACAAGGTTACTGGTTTTATAATAATAATATTCCTACTTATATTACTGGTACACATTACATGTACCTCCAATGGTCAAAGATCGACGTTGGAGCCCCTGAGTATAGAGAATCAAATAGACTCTTCTTTATATTTTGGGAAGCCTGTAAAGCAGATAACAGATGTTATGGAATGTGCTACCTTAAAAACAGACGATCTGGGTTTTCATTTATGGCATCAGCGGAACTTGTTAATAAAGCAACCATTTCTTCTGACTCAAGATTTGGTATACTCAGTAAGTCAGGTGCAGATGCTAAAAAAATGTTTACAGATAAGGTTGTACCAATATCCGTTAACTATCCGTTTTTCTTCAAACCAATTCAAGACGGTATGGATCGGCCAAAGACTGAGTTGGCATATAGGGTTCCAGCATCCAAACTTACTAGAAGAAAGTTGGAAAATAATGAGCAACTAGAAGAATTAGATGGACTTGATACAACTATTGACTGGAAAAATACTGGTGATAACTCTTACGATGGTGAAAAGCTAAAGATACTAGCACATGATGAAAGTGGTAAGTGGGAAAGACCTGATAATATATTAAACAACTGGAGGGTTACAAAAACTACATTACGTCTAGGATCAAGGGTCGTAGGTAAATGTATGATGGGCTCAACTTCAAATGCTTTAGACAAGGGTGGGGACAACTTCAAAAAATTATACTACAATTCAGACGTTACTGAAAGAAATAAAAACGGACAAACAGCTTCTGGACTCTACAGCTTGTTCATACCTATGGAATGGAACTACGAAGGATTCATGGATACTTACGGACTTCCTATCTTCACATCTCCAAAAGATCCAATCAAAACAATTGATGGTACAGTTATTACGACAGGAGTCATCAAACACTGGGAAAACGAAGTCGAAGGATTAAAGCACGATCAAGACGCTTTAAATGAATACTATAGACAGTTTCCACGTACGGAACAACATGCATTTAGAGATGAAACAAAAGATAGCTTATTCAACTTAACTAAAATATATCAACAAATAGATTTTAACGAAGAATTAAACAATAGTGTTGGTATTACTAAAGGAAACTTTACTTGGGAAAATGGTATAAAAGATACTAAAGTAGTATTTATGCCAAACAACAAAGGTAGATTTTTAGTTTCTTGGGTGCCAGACTTTAATATTCAAAACAACGTAATAATAAAAAATGGAACTAAATACCCAGCTAACGAACATATTGGAGCTTTCGGCTGTGATTCTTACGATATTAGCGGTACTGTTGATGGTCGCGGCAGTAAAGGAGCACTTCATGGATTAACAAAGTTTAGCATGGAAAACTCTCCTGCTAATCAATTTTTCTTAGAATATATAGCTAGACCACAGACAGCTGAAATATTTTTTGAAGACGTTTTAATGGCATTACATTTTTACGGGATGCCGTTGTTAGCTGAAAATAATAAACCGAGGTTGTTATATTATTTGAAGCGTAGAGGTTATAGAGGGTTTAGTATGAATAGACCTGACAAACTTTACAATAAGCTATCAATAACCGAAAGAGAGATAGGTGGTATACCTAACTCAAGCGAAGATATTAAGCAAGCACATGCTGCTGCAATAGAATATTATATTGAAAATTTTGTAGGTCAAATAGAAACGGGGTATGGTAATATGTATTTCCAAAAAACATTAGATGATTGGGCGAGATTTAACATAAATAATAGAACTAAATACGATGCCGCTATAAGTTCTGGTTTGGCAATTATGGCTTGTAATAAAAACAAGTATAGACCGGTTCCAACAAGAAGTGTAGCACCTGTTAGTTTAGGTATACGTAGATACAATAATAAAGGATCTATTTCACAAATAATAAAATAAATGAAGATTACAAACACTTATAGCTCTTTTCCAGATCAGGTAGTACCTGATGAGGTTAAACAAAGTATCGACTATGGCAGGCAGGTTGCAATGGCTATAGAGGGTGATTGGTTTAGCGGAACAAGATCTGGAGTTGAAAACAGATTTAATACTAATTATAATAATTTCAGAATGCGTAGGCTTTATTCAAGAGCTGAGCAACCTGTTCAAAAGTATAAAGATGAATTAGCTATAAACGGTGATTTATCATATCTTAATTTAGACTGGAAACCAGTTCCTATAATACCTAAGTTTGTAGATATAGTTGTTAATGGTATGGACGATAAGGTTTACGATATAAAAGCTTTTGCTCAGGATCCAGAATCAAGACAACAAAGATCAAAATATGCTGAAGACATATTAAGAGATATGCAAGCAAAAGATTTTTTAATATCTTTACAACAAACTTTAAACCTAGATTTATTTAATAGTGATACCCCTTCAGAACTACCTGAAAATAAAGATGAGTTAGATTTACACATGCAACTAAGCTACAAGCAAGCTTCAGAAATAGCTTGTGAAGAAGCTGTAAATAACTCTTTGCAGATGAATAGGTATGATTTAACTAAAAAGAGATTACTTGAAGATTTAGTAGTATTAGGCATGAGTGCTGTAAAAACTAACTTCAACAAAGCTGAAGGTGTTACTATAGAATATGTAGATCCAGCTCGTATGGTTTACTCTTACAGTGAAGATCCAAACTTTGAAGATTTGTGGTATGTAGGTGAAGTTAAACCTATAACTTTAGCAGATGCTAAGAAACAGTTTCCTCAGCTAACAGACTCAGAGTTAGAAAGATTACAGCAGTATCAAGGTAACAGCAACTACCTATATAACTATAACGGTAGAAGAGATGGTAATGCTATATACATAATGTATTTTGAATACAAAACTTACAGCGAGCAGGTATTTAAAATTAAGAAAACAGCTACAGGTTTAGAAAAAGCTTTAGAAAAACCAGATACTTTTAATCCAGAGCAAAATGATAACTTTGATAGAGTTAGTAGATCAATAGAAGTTTTATATACTGGAGCTAAGGTTTTAGGATATGATATGATGCTAGAGTGGAAGATGTCTGAAAATATGACAAGACCAAAGTCTAACTTAGTTAAGGTAAACATGAACTACAACATATGTGCGCCTAAAATGTATCATGGTAGAATAGAAAGTCTAGTAAGTCGTATGATGGGCTTTGCTGATATGATACAAATAACTCATTTAAAAATACAACAAGTAATATCTAAGGTAATACCTGATGGTGTATACTTAGATGTTGATGGACTTGCAGAAGTGGACTTAGGTAACGGAACTACATACAATGCTAAAGAAGCTTTAAATATGTATTTTCAAACTGGTAGTATTTTAGGTAGATCAATGACTACTGAAGGAGATCCTAATAATGGTAGAGTACCAATACAAGAACTAGTTAAGAGTGATGGTGGTGGAAAAATAAATTCTTTAATACAAACTTATCAGTATTACTTACAGATGATAAGAGATGTAACAGGATTAAATGAAGCTAGAGATGGTAGTCAACCAAATTCAGATTCATTAGTAGGCTTGCAAAAGCTTGCAGCTGCTAACTCAAACACAGCTACTAAACACATATTAAATGCTTATTTATTTCTAACGGTAAGAACTTGCGAAAATATAGTTTTAAGAACTGCTGATAGCATAGAGTTTGCTTTAACTGAAGAAGCTTTAAAAAATAGTATATCAACTTGGAATGTGGGTCAATTAGATGATTTACAAAATATACACTTATACGATTTTGGTTTATATATGGACTTAGTTCCAGATGAGCAAGAGAAAGAAATGTTAGAAGCAAATATTCAAGCAGCGCTAGCTAGTGGCAGTATAAATTTAGAAGATGCTATAGATATTAGGCAAATAAATAATCTTAAGCTAGCTAATCAAATGATTAAGTTAAAGCGTAAAAAGGCTGCTGAAGCTGCACAAGCTGCTAATTTAGCAAACATACAAGCGCAAGCAGCTGCAAATGCCGAAGCTAGTGAAGCTGCAGCTATGGCAGAAGTACAGAAGCAACAAGCAGTATTAGATACTAAACTTAAGTTTGAAAAAGGTAAATCTAGCTTTGAAGTAGAGCGTATGAGAGTTGAAGCTCAAATTAAAAGAGAATTAATGGAACTTGAGTTCATGTACAACAAAGAGCTTGGAGAGCAAAAGATAGGTGTTGAATCACAAAGAGAAAAAGATATAGAAGATAGAAAAGATAAAAGAGCTAGAATAGTTGGTACTCAACAAAGTGCTATAGCTAATCAAAAACAAAAACAATTAGATGCAATAGACTTTGAGGATCCATCGTCTATCGAGAGTTTACAAGATCCACTAGACAGTATACTACCTGAAGGTATGTAATACTTTATTAATTTATATTATATTATATTATGGCAAATGAAAAAGACGTTCCTCAAGAAGGGGAATTTAAAATGAAAAGAAAGCCTGGTAGACCAAAAAAACTAGCAGGTGATAAAAAAGTAACTAAATTAGAAATAAAAGAAGATGCCGTTCCAAAGCAAAGCACAGGAGTCGTGGATGAGAATAAACAAGCCACAGATGTGGAAAAAGTGGAGGAGAGAGCACCCGAATCAAAACTTGAAGAGCTTACCCCAGAAAAAGTCGAAGACAAAAATGAGGACAAAGAGGTCACGGTAATTCAAGAAAAACCAGTTTCTAAAGAAGCAGATAATTTAGAAAAGCAAGCTAAAGAAGCTATTAGAGATGAAAGAGTATCTGGAGTACAACTACCAGAAAACGTAGAAAAGCTTGTTAATTTTATGCAAGAAACAGGTGGAACTGTTGAAGACTACGTTACTTTAAATAAAGATTATACTAAATTCGATGACAGTTTACTTGTTAGAGAATATTACAAAAAGACTAGACCGCATCTTACAGACGATGAAATTAGCTTCGTAATGGAGGATAATTTTAAATTTGATGAAGAGACGGACGAAGAAAGATTTGTACGTAAGCAAAAGCTTGCATACAAAGAAGAAGTTGCGAAAGCCAAGAACTTTTTAGAGCAAATGAAAAGTAAATATTATGATGAAATCAAGTTGAGGCCATCTGTTACTAATGAGCAGAAAAAAGCAATGGATTTTTTCCAACGATACAATCAAGAACAGCAAACCATACAAGAGAAAAGAAACGACTTTGTTAAAAACACTGAAGACTTCTTTACTAACAAATTCAAAGGTTTTGAATTTAACTTAGGAGAAAAAGCGTTTAGATATAGTGTTTCTAATCCAACTGAAATGGCAAACGCTCAGTCTGATGTTTCAAAGGTTATTAGTAAATATACTGATGAAACTGGAAACATAACAGACTTAGATGGTTACCATAAAGCTATTTATGCAATGAGAAATGCTGATAGACTAGCTCAACATTTTTACGAGCAAGGCAAAGCCGATGCTACTAAAGATATAGTTGCTAAGTCTAAAAACATTAATCAAGATCCAAAACCTTTAGCTACAGAGGCGACTTTGTCTAATGGTTGGAAAGTAAAAGCAATAACTGGTGTTGATAGTTCTAGGTTGAAAATCAAAAATAAAAAATCATAATAAAAAAATAGAACATGAGTTTTGTAAATGGAGGTTCATTTCCAGCAAGTATTAAACCTATGCCAAGTCAAGTAACTGTACAAGACAATTACATAGATTTTAACAACTTAGCTAATGGACAATGGGCACAACAATATCTACCTGAGCTTTATGAGCAAGAAGTAGAGAGATACGGAAACAGAACATTATCTGGTTTCCTAAGAATGGTTGGCGCTGAGATGCCAATGACATCGGATCAAGTAATTTGGTCTGAACAAAATAGATTACACGTAGCATATGACAACGTTGCTGTTGCTGCTGCTGGTAAAGCTTTTCCTAAGTTTAGAGTAACTATTACTCCAGGTGCTGGTAACCCAGCTAGTTCAGGTATTAGAGTTGGTAATACAGTTTTAATTTCTGACAACGCTACTGGTTTAGTAACTCTTAAAGCTTTAGTATTATCTAATACTGATAATGCTACTACTAATGGTTATACATTAGAATGTCACGCTTATGAAGGAGCTGCTTTAACTAACACAGCTGGTACAAATAGTTTATTTGTTTATGGTTCTGAATTTCCAAAAGGAAGTGAAGGAATGAAACAAGCTATCGAACCTAATGTAACTACTTTCACTAATTCTCCAATTATCTTAAAAGATAACTATGAATTAAGTGGATCTGATACAGCTCAAATTGGTTGGATCGAAGTTGCTACTGAAGACGGTACTTCTGGATACTTATGGTATCTAAAAGCTGAGTCTGAAACTAGACTAAGATTTGAAGACTATTTAGAAATGGCAATGGTTGAAGGTGAGCTTAATGCTAATGCTGGTACTTTTGGAACTGGATTTGGTCCTACTGGAGCAAATGGTTCTGCTATTAAAGGTACTGAAGGTTTATTCGCTGCTATCGAAGCAAGAGGTAATGTATACTCTGGTTTTGCTGGTGCTGCTGCTCCTGGTTCAGGTGCGTTAGCAGATTTTGATGCTATCCTTAAGCAATTAGATAAGCAAGGTGCTATTGAAGAAAACATGTTATTCTTGTCAAGACAAACTGCTCTTGATTTTGATGATATGTTAGCTGCTACTAATGGTGGTTTTGCTTCAACTCAAGCTGCTTCTTACGGTTTATTTGATAACGAAGCTGAAATGGCTCTTAACTTTGGTTTTTCTGGTTTCAGAAGAGGTTCTTATGACTTCTATAAAACTGACTGGAAATACTTAAACGATGCTACTACAAGAGGTATGTCTAGCGCTATTGACGGTGTTATGATACCAGCTGGTACATCTACAGTATACGATCAAATGTTGGGATCAAATATCAGACGTCCTTTCTTACACGTAAGATTTAGAGCTTCTGAAACTGAAGACAGACGATTCAAAGCTTGGATCACTGGTTCTGTAGGTGGAGCTTACACTTCTGATCTTGATACAATGAGAGTTAATTTCTTATCTGAAAGATGTTTAGTAACTCAAGCTGCTAATAACTTCGTGTTATTCAAAGGAGCTTAATTATTTATTAACATTTTAAAATATAGAAATTATGGGACACATAAAATTAGCAAAAGCTAGTGGTGAATTTGACGTGGTATCTGCAGATGGTGTAGGTTCAGTTAAATTAACATCAAACAAAGTAGTTATAGGATATATAGCTAACAAAGAAGTACAAGTAACTGGTGCTTCTAACTTAACAGCTGCAGATGTTTTTACTGTTGTAAAAGCTATCGACGTAATGGAAGGGGCTACTGGCCCAGCTCCATTAGTAGAGTTAAGTTCTAAAGTTACTGCTACAGATATTGAAGCGTTAACTTAAAAAACAATAATAAGATCCCGCTTCGGCGGGGTCTTTATTAATTATTTATATTATATTATATTATGGAAGAAACAAAAGTAAAAAAGGCACCAGTCAAAAAAGCTGCGCCTGAAATAAAAAAACCAGTAGATAACTGGGAATATAAAGATAGAAATTATTATCTTGTAGGAAATAAATCACCATTAACTTATACACTACCTTGTAAACATACTCAAAGATACCCTTTAGTTTGGTTTGACCCAAAGCAGGGTTATGAAAGAGAGATGAGATATGCTACTAACCAAAAAAGTATTTTTGTAGACGAACAAGAAGGACAGATTACTTTAAAGCATATAGTATTTGATAATGGACATTTATTTGTACCTAAAGAAAAAAGAAACTTACAAGAGTTTTTAAATATACATCCACATAAAGGAAAAATATTTCGAGAACTAGATACCGTCTTAGAAGCAGAAACAGAGATGGAAGATTTAGAATACGAAATAGAAGCATTGAATACAGCTTACGAAATGGATATAGACCAAGCAGAAGCAGTGTTAAGAGTAGAGGTTGGATCAGAAGTTGCTAAGTTATCTTCTAAAGAATTAAGAAGAGACTTATTATTGTTTGCTAAACAACAGCCACAGTTGTTTTTAGATTTAGCTAATGATGAAAATGTAATACTGAGAAACTTTGCTATAGTAGCTGTTGAGTCAGGTATAGTTAATTTAAGCCCTGACAATAGATCTTTTACTTGGGCTAGTAATGGTCGTAAATTAATGAATGTTCCTTTTGATGAAAATCCATATTCAGCTATGGCTTCATGGTTTAAAACTGATGAAGGTTTAGAAGTTTATCGATCTATAGATAAAAAACTAAAATAACAAGTGATTATAATATAGGGTGGTATACGCCACCCTTTTTTTTTAAACATACACTATGATAGACGTAAACACGGTATATACAACTGTATTAAGTATTCTTAATAAAGAGCAAAGAGGTTACTTAACGCCTTATGAATTTAACAATTTAGGCAGACAAGTACAATTAGAAATATTTGAAAGTTACTTTGAAGATTTAAATCAAATGTTAAGAGTACCTCAAGAAACTACAGAATATGCTGATCGTGTTAAGCTTCTTAGAGAAAAAATAGCTACTTTTGAAACATCAGCAGATGTAAACGTTACAGTCGTAAACAATCTTGGCAGTTATGATTTTAGTGCTCAAAACCCTGCTGTTCATAGATTTGGTATGTTAGAATATACTAATGGTTCAAACTTACCTGTTGAAGTAGAAAAAATTACACGTCACGATTTTCTTTCGTATAGACGTTCACCATTGACAACTCCCACTGAAGATTATCCTATATGCTATATAGAGGGGACAACTATAAAAATATTACCTGCTATAGCTAAAGTAGCAGCTGGAGGTAATGGTAGCCCTGCTAAAAGCTATACACTAGAGTATGTTAAGAAACCAGTTGATCCTATTTGGCATTACACTGTAGGAGGTGTAGGGCAATATATATTTGATCCAGTAGCTAATGGGACTAGCAAGAACTTTGAAATATCAGACGTGGATCAAACAGAACTTATTACAAAAATATTAATGTATGCTGGCGTTATAATAAGAGATCCAGAAATAGTACAAACAGCCGCTGGTCTTTCTAATCAGCAAGATGTAAATGAAAAAAGCTAACACATGACTAAGACATCCGCTACCATTCCAATAACAGAAAACGATTCGCAATATTATGCAGGACAATATGGACCTATAGAAAATACTTCTGGTGCAAATAAAATGGTTTGGAGTTTTCCAAATTTAAACACAACACTTATAAGTAATTACGATGTTTTTGGAACTCAAGTAAGAGATATAGGTAATTTTACTTTGCATTTATTAGCTACATCGACGACTATACCTAGTGTAAATAATCAAATACCTGTTGAAAACATAGTAGTCACAAATACTACAAATAATACAGTTGAATTAAAAAATATTCAAGGATCAGCTGTACCTAACAATCAGTTTATATTTTTACAATTAACTGACATAGCTAGAGGCGATAACTGGGGTAGTTATAGTTATTTAACTTTAAACGAAGTAATAGATAATTTTTTAAATATATACGTTGGTGATGATCAAATGATAAAAAGCTTGCAAAGAAAACAAGTTTTGTTTCATGCTAGAAGAGCAATGCAAGAATTATCTTATGATACTTTAAAAGCTTATAAGTCTCAAGAGCTAACAGTTCCTACAGGTTTAAGCGTTCCAATACCTAAAGACTATGTTAACTATACAAGAGTAGCTTGGGCAGATACGTCAGGTGTTCTTCACACTATATATCCACTAAGTGGTCTTAGCGGTAATCCTTACGAGCTTCCCATAACTGATGGAGCTACAGGTATACCCTCACAAAGTAGCTACGACACTAACTTAGACGCTTCACAATCTATAATAGAAGATAGGTGGAAAAAAGCTAATCAAGACGATTTAGTAGGAAACTACGATGCTTATAGCGCTGCAGGTGTATTTGATTACGTATGGTGGAAGCAGGCTTATGGTCAAAGATACGGTTTGGATCCTGAGGTATCGCAGACTAACGGTTGGTTTAGTATAAATGAAAGAACAGGTAAGTTTAGTTTTAGTAGCAATTTGGTAAATAAAGTAATACAATTAAGCTACATCTCTGACGGTCTTTCTTACACGCTAAACTCTATAGTACCTAAAATGGTAGAAGAAGCCTTATATGCTCAGATACTAAACAGAGTATGTATGACTAGAAGAGATATTGACGGCGCAACTAAAGGATTTTTTAAGAGAGACTCTTATGTTAAAACAAGAAACGCAAAGTTAAGAATACAAAACTTAAAGCTTGATGAGATAGTTCAGACTTTTAGAGGACAATCAAAGTGGCTTAAACACTAATTAAATGCAAAAAAAGTTTCAACATACATTTACTAAGTCTAAAATGAATAAAGACTTAGATGCTAGGCTATTGGGTGCTGACGAATACAGAGACGGTAAAAATATTGCTGTATCAAGATCTGAAGCAGATGACGTTGGTGCTCTAGAAAATATACTAGGTAATGAAGTTTTAAGTAGTTTAGGTATTAACATAATACCTGTAGAAAACAATAATCCTACAGTTCCACCACTCAACAGATCAAATTTAACTAGTTACGATAATTATACTTCAAGATGTATTGGTTGGCATATAAATGAAAAAACAAATAAGGTTTATTTATTTATTACTAACTGGCAAGATAGTTCTGATGATCAAATATCAAACTTTCAACCTATAACGGCAGACTTTCCTCCAAACAGATACGACCAAAGTAGAATAATAATGGTAGATACTGTTACCAAGAACACTATAATAATAGTAAGAGGTAGATTTTTAAATTTTTCAATTAACAGCCCTATACTAGATACAGTAATGATAGAAGATTTATTATTCTGGACTGATAATAGAAATCAACCTAGAGTAATAAACGTAGTTACCGCTGAAAATAATAATACATATTATTCACATGAAGATCACGTGTCTGTCGCTAAGTATTACCCTCACAAGCCAATAGAACTTTCAGAAACATTTAGTTTAAAAACGACTATTATAGGAGCAACTCAAGCTAGAACTTTGGGTGATACGCAGTTTGATGCTTTGTATACTCCAATATTAATTCAGGCTAGTTCAAATCTAGCAGGAACAAATGAGTATTTAACAGAGTCTCAAAAAGATATTTTAAGAAACAACATTGGTCTAGATGGTTGGATGATAGCAACAAGTGGCTCATACCCAGGCGATGTTATTACTTTCAAAGTAGCGTACGTCTATGAAACTCCAACAACCGGAAGTTATACTTTTCCACAAGATTTTTTAGGCTGCTTCATGGTATTTCCAGATAGAGACTTAACACCTTTTACTACTATTACTACAGGTTCATATATAACTCCTAGTGTTGTAGTAGGTTTTAACTGTCCTACATCTAAAAACGTTTCTTCTCCTTGGTTAAAAGAAGGTCAAACTAAATTAACTGTACACGCTGCTGCTACTACCTCAGGTAATGTTTACTATACAGACACTACAGCAAACAACTATGGATATTCAAGATCTATATTTGAATATGGTAGTAGATCGCCTTATAATTATTTACAATACCCTACAACTACTAATACTGGTTCAAATTACCCTGCTCGTATGATACCAGAAAAGTTAACTAAAAACACTGGAGACGCTGCTAATCTTTATTGTAGAATTACGCACCCTAGGTTAGATCCAAACAAATACTACATAGTACACATGGCGGGTAATCCTCAACCAAACCAAACTGGTAGATATTTTTTAATTGCTGAATTAACATCATTTGAAAACGGTACTATAAGTCCTATTACTAATGCTTCTGATCTTGTACAGCCAGATGATGTGCTTACTATACATTGGCCTAACAAATATTATAATGCTGAGTTTATAGGTGATAGCGCTTTTTTAGAAGATAAGTTCGTAAGGTTTGCATATAGATTTAAATATGATGATGGTCAACATTCTTTAATATCTCCATTTACTCAAGAAGTTTTTATACCTAAACAAGGTGGTTATTTTACAAAAGAAATAGATAGCGAAAAATCAAAATCAGGTTCAAATAATTATATAGATCAAGTAGCTAAAGCTGGTCAGACTACCATAAACAATGAGATAATGGAAAATGACGTTACTCAAGTTGGCTTAAGAATACCTTGTGAATATCCTATTAACACGTTAGTAGATAATTTAAAAGTATCTGAAATAGAAATACTTTATAAAGAGTCTATGTCTAGCAATATAAACATAGTAGAAAAAATTAAAGTTAGTGAAGCTTCAATAGCAAATAATAGTACTAATTTCTTGACTTACACATACGAGTCAAAAGAACCTATAAAAACTTTAAGATCGCAAGAGACTACTAGAGTTTATGATAATGCACCAGTAAGAGCTAAAACTTTATCTTCTTCTGGTAATAGATTAATACTAGGTAACTTCTATGATAGGCATAGTTCTCCTGGAAATTTAAATTATTATGTTGGAGCTAGCCCTAAATTAAAGCCAAGTGAAGCACCGGTTATTCCATTTAATAGTAAAGATGATTTTAGTTTACGACCTAAAACATTTAACAAAAATAGCTACGTAGCATATCCTAACCACAGCTTAAAACAAAATAGAACTTATCAAGTTGGTTTAATATTGCAAGATAGATATGGGAGATCTTCAGATGTAATAACATCTAATATAGAAGAAGATAGTTTTCAAATAAACAGTCCAACTTCTTCAGGAGCAGGTGTTCCTTACAAAACTCAACCTGCTACATACGGTGGGTCTACCGTCTTTCATCCGTATAAAGATTCTGTTTTGTCACCAGTACAAGCTGCTAGTGCGCCTGAAACTAGATCTGGTATAATAGATTGGCCTGGCGACTCGTTAAAACTTTTATTTACACAAACTATACCTGGGTCATTACCGTTAGTTCAAGGTTATCCAGGCCTGTACGATGATCCTATTATAACAACAGTTTCTGCAAATGTATCTACGAATTCTACCTTTTATGCTATAGTTCCAACTGGTGGATTAAATGACAATATACAGCCTGGTATGAAAGTTGAATATACTTTCGCAGACGATTCTCCTGAGTTTCCAGGTAAATCTTTTACTTTTTATGTTTATAGAGTTTTAAATGGTTCTTCTAATCAAGGTAATCTAGTTACTTTAATTGGTCTTGATGGGGTAGGTGCTCTAACAACTGAGCTACCTAATTACAGAGTTCAAAATAGAGGAATTAAAATGACTTTTAGCTTTTTTAGTAATCCACTAGGATGGAGCTCATATAAAGTTGTTGTAAAACAATTGCAGCAAGATTATTATAATGTATATATGCCTAGCTTGTTAGATGGCACACCTGTTATTAAGCCTTTTAAATTAAACTGTACATTTGAAAAAGATAGTAACAAAGTTACAGTAGATCCTATAGGTGATATAGAGTATTTAACTTTTCCTCTACTAGAAGGCATGAAGGTTGTTGCAGGTACTAATACTTATTATATAAACAATATATTAAATTACAAAGAGTTTGAAATAACAGCTCCAGCTACAGAAGATTACACTGCTCAACCTGCTCCTCTAAAAACTTTAAGCTTTGGTTATTTTCAACCAGTTCAAGCTGACATGACTGCTGGAACCGCTATAACAAGTATTGCGGTTCAAAACAATGCTACGGACGGCGGTAATGGTAGTGGCGGTAGAGTAACAGCACAAGTTAAAACAGTTGGAGGAACGAAAGAACTAACTATTACATTAACCGGGAATGGTGTTAATTATAAAAATGGAGACAAGTTATTTATACCAGCTGTAGTGGCTAGCGCAGGAGCTAGTGGTTATCCTCAGATAGATTTTATTCTTACTTCTGGAAATATAAATAATAGGCAAACAAATTTTAGTACTCAATCAAGTGATGGAGTTTTGAATACTTCAACATTATTGACTGATAATGCTAATAAAGTACCACCAGCATTAAACGAAACTTCACCAGTTCAAGTAAACTATTCTACTAGTGATAGCATGTTAATACCTAGAACTGCTAGACAAACTGATTGGACAGCTACAGCTAATAGTCCTTTTTATACCACTAACGATCATACAATGCCTATATTCCCTGGCAAACAATTTTCTAAAGTGCAGACTATAGGTAATTTTGAAAACTTATTTAAGCGTGGAAGCTACAATGGTCTATATGCAGCTGATACAGATCCGCCAACAGCGATAATAGATAATAATTTTAAACTAGGAGAAGACTCAGAAACATCTAAACCAACCTCTGAAAAAACAGCTGTGCCGGCTATCTACGAAACTTCGCCTACTGTTTCTAATTTAGAAATATATTATGAAACTAGTACTTCTGGATCAATAAAAGAACTAAATCAATTTGTAAGAGAAATTATTGGTATACCTACTTATTCTAATATTTACAATAGTACTACAGCTCAACAAAGGTATATAGTGCAAGAAAGCGTTGATTATAGCTCTAATCCTACAGTTGCAACTGTACAACTGAGAGATCAAAATGGTAACTTGCTACAGTATTATAATACTAATGCCACGCAGATTAATATTAAAAACATAAGTATATCAGAGCCTGTTTACTCTGACGGAACTACAGTTGCTGGAGGAGGTGTATCTTTTGAAAAGTATTCAAGCACAGACACTGGCAATAGATTTTTAATAAAACTATCTGAAACATTTCCAGGTTATAATAGTCAGTATGATGATGTTAATAATATATTATTTAATGTAAATTTAGAATACAAAGTATTAAACTCTGCTAAAGGAGTTAACAAAGATGTATATAATACATATTCTATACCTTTTAAATTGTTTATAAACAATGTAGCACCACAAATAAATGGAGCTAGTGTAAGTGGTAGTGTTTATTATTTAAAAAATAACACTAATGAAGTAGATCCTACTGCATACGAATCTAATGGTACTGTTGTAAAACAATGGACAAACACTAATGGAGAAAACACAACTTTAAGTGCTGCTACTAATGGAGGTAATGTTAATAATACTTTTCAAAATGCAAACACTAATGAGCTTAAATATAGATTATTAATAAAGTTTGATGGCGCTACAGAATATGTAGAAGCTAATACTGTTGAACAATCAGGTTTATATTTAGACGATCAAGGCCTTTTACCAGGTGAAGTGTTGCTAGGTGTTACTGGAAGAAGTATAATAGTAGATAGCAATATAGATGTTAGAATTGATGTTACAGATAACAATGGCTTTGGCATTACAAAAGTTATATCAGAGTTTGTAATAAGATTTTTACCAACGTAAAACAGATTAAAAAACAAGTGATTATAATATGAGTGCAGTAAATTTACCTATAATAGAAGTAGACTACTACAATTGCATGTGGAATAAAAGAATTTTAACTCCACAAGGTTCGATGCAAACTGGAAATGTTACTGTGCCTGGTAGTACCGGTGTTGCTGCTCGTTATGGTACTTGGCCAATGAACGATGTTTATGCTAATCCAATGAGCGTTTCATATGTAGCAGCTTTAATACCTCCTTTTAATGGTACTAATATTAATGCATCTAGAGTAAAAGAAAACTTCTATATAGAAGAGATGTATCTTAGAGGCGGTTTTAACGATGCTTCTATGTCTTATGGTGTTAGAGCTTATCTAGACGAAGAAGAACCTTTACAGCAACATAGATTTAATGCTTTAATATATTCAGGTATATATAATTCTAGAACTGGTATTAATAGAACTAATGAATATGCTGTTGGAACTAATATAACTAAAGCTGCTAATCCTCAATATGGGTCTATACAAAAGATATATGCTGAGGAAAACAACTTAATAGTACTACAAGAAAATAAATGTAGTAGAGCTTTGATAGATAAATCTGCTATATATAACGCTGAAGGTGGAGGTAATGTTACTACAACAAATCAAGTTATAGGTGAGATAGTTCCTTACACAGGTGAGTATGGTATAAGTAAAAACCCAGAGTCTTTTGCTATATATGCTTTTAGAAAATACTTTGTTGATAGAAATAGAAACGCAGTGTTAAGATTATCACATGATGGCATAACTGAAATATCAGAATATGGTATGCGTGATTATTTTAGAGACTCGTTTGCAGAGCTAACAGATGAGTTTGAATTTACACAAACTACTATACCTGGTGTAGGTAATACCGCCGGTGCTAATTTTAATCAAAATTTATTAGGATATGCTAATACAGTTCCTAATACAGGTAACGCTGGATATTCTTTTCAGTATGGTGTAATGGGTAGTAAAATACTTGTGCAGTATAACAACACTGGTGATTATGTAGACTTAAATATTTACTTTCAAGGAATACAATATCTACAGAATAACAACTATATAGTTTTAAATAAAACAATAACACCTGCTGAGCAAAACAATATCACAAGTATTAAACTTGTAACATTCAACAGAAGTAGAGTATATGGTGGTTGGGATGCATATAACAAACAATACGTAGTTTCTATACAACCTAACGAGTCTTTTACTTATACTCAGTCAACAACTTTAGCTCAACAAACTATACCTAAGAGATCTGTAAAGTATGCTACATTAGGTTTTGACGAACAAGTATCTGGTTGGCCTAGTTTTTACACTTATAAACCAAGCCAAATTGGTAGTTTAAAAAGTACTTTTTATACTGTAAACTCAGACTGGTGGAACGATAATACAACCTTAATAAGACCAGGTATGTATTCTCACTACTCCACAGCCGTACCTCATAGTCAATTTTATGGCATTAACAATAAAGCTGAAGTAAGTATAATAGCTAACTCAATACCTTCACTTCAGAAAAACTTTTTAACTGTAGACTATGAAGGAGATAATGGATGGCAAGCGAGTATACTAACTTCTGATAGAACAGGTTTTGATGATAAAAGAACTTTAACAGGTACATGGACAGGTGACTGGGTAAAAACTAGAGATTCAGGTGATCTTATATATAGCTACTTAGAAGGAGCGTATGACTCTTTAGGTAACACTGGTATAAATGCTAATCCTCAAAACCAACCTTTAGGACACGCTGGCTTTACTAGAAAAGAAAATAGATATGTAGCTAACTTAGTTAATAAAAGTACAGCGGCCGCTGGTGAAGTTATATTTGGAGATAAAATGACAGGTATAAAAGGTTTCTACATGGATGTAACATTCAGTACAGATGTAACAACAGACCCAGGCGGCATGAAAGAACTTTACTCTATAGGTGTAAACTATAGTGTATCATCAGTTTAATATGAAAGAAATAAATAATCAAATCAAAAATAATCCAATAACAAAAGAAGAAGCTAAAAAACAATTTGTAGAAAAAACAAAAGAATTAGGTTTAAAACACGCTTTTGATTTTGAAGAAGCTTGGGAGATAGGCAAAGAACTTCAACGCAAGAAACACTATAGAGCTAAGATGGAAGAGCTAAGTGAAAAATTACATAGTAATCCTGATTTTATTACAGGTGAAGAAGTTAAAAAGCTTAACCCACTCAAGCATATGTTTGCAGACGGTTGTTATATAAGAGAAATATATAACCCAGCTGGCCAAATATTGTTAACTAAAATACACAAGAAAAAACATCCTTTCTTTTTAATGGAGGGTGAGATGCTTGTATTAACAGATAAAGGTATAGAAACTTTGGTAGCACCACACTATGGTATAACAGAACCTGGTACTCAAAGAATTATTTATTCTAAAACAGGTTGTAAGTTTGTAACTGTTCATGCTACTGAAAATACCAATATAGAAGAAATTGAAAAGGAAGTTATAGCTGACAACTATAAAGATCCTGAAATAACATTAGATCAAATTAACTTAATAAAAGAACATATATGAGTTTTATAGCAGGAGCAATATTAATTTCAGCTGGAGTAGCAGCAGCAGCAGGTGTAACTGTTAGCAGTATAAATGCTAATCAAGCTAAGAAAGAAAGATTTAGACAAGAAGACATAGCGTCAACGCAAGAACAGATGTTAGCAGATCTTGAAGCTACTAGACCTGAGTTTAAAAATCCATATGAGAATATGCAAAATCAATTTAAAGATTTAAATAATCCATATGCTAATTTAACCGTGGCTACAGAGGCTTTTAAAATGGAAGCTGAACAAGCTGATCAAGCTTTAGCTAATAGTCTAGATGTAATGATGGAGACAGGTCAAGCTGCTGGTGGCGCAACAGCTTTAGCTCAAGCAGCACTACAAAGTAAAAGAGGTATAGCAGCAAGTATACAAGCTCAAGAAACTCAAAATAGAAAAATGGCTGCTCAAGGTGAAGCTAATGTAGCTATGGCAAAAGCTCAAGGTGCTCAAAGAGTAGATGAGCTCAGAGCGAGAGGAGATGCTATGGAGCAACAAGACGCTATTGGTTTTCATGAAAATAAAATGAGTAGAGCTGCTGGTTTAATGGAGAATGCACAGCAAAATGCCAAGGACGCACAAGCAGCTAGAACTGCAGCTATAATGGGTATAGGCGATTCAATCGCTAGTGGAGCCTCAATGGTTGGAGGTGCTTATTCTAGTGGAGTAATGGGAAAAAAGGGGTAGCCGGAAGCGGCATAGATAATACTCCTGTTATTGCTGATAATGAATTTGATAAATATGATTCAAATAGTCCAATGTACGGTATAAGTTAAAAAAAATATTATGAGTTATACAAACCCAAGAAGAATAGTAGATAAAAGATTTGATGTAATGCTCAAAGGAGCTAATCGAATAACTGACACCATGATGAGAGGTGTTGAGCAAATGACCAATAATGTTATCAAACAAAAAGAACAAGTTAGAAAGCAGCAAGAGTTAGTAGATAATGAAATGCAAAGCATGTATAGCATGGCTAACAAGTTCGGTACTTCAGGAGATCCTTTGTTAGATAACAATTTAGTGAGTTTTTGGAATGGTAAAGTTGATGAATACTTTGACGTAAAAAATAGAATGCAGTCTGGTCAAATGTCTAGACAAGAAGGCAACATGGCTTTAGCTAAAATAAAAGGATTAGTTCCTAAGTTTCAAACTATGTTTGGATATATAGCCCAAGAAACAGCAAGCTATGGTGAGTCTTTAAAAAATAACAATGTATCTTCTACTGGTTCTATGCAGAATAAAGACATGCTAGCTACGTTTATGCAAGGTGGTGATATTCAAATAGCTGAGCGTGGTGGAAATATATATTTCTTTAAACCAAATGATGCTGTAAAAGGAGAAGCTGATTTTTCACTTAGCGAAGATATGAAGACTGGTAATGCGTCTATGTTAAACGGGGATGAGTTAATAGCTATGGCAAATCAAGGTACAAGTCTTTTTAATGAAAAGGCAGATATATCACAATTAACAACTACATTAGCGGATAAAACTAGTAATCCTGATGGACCTAGTCCTTATTTTGAAACTATAAAATTAAGAGCTGGTAGTCCAGATCCTTTTAATGAAGGTCAAACTATAGAAAATATACCAGAAGGATATGAGTACGAGTATCAAACAATGATACCAGAGCAAAGAGAAAAACTTTTACTTGACATGGAAAATAGTCCTATGACTCAGACTATAATGTCAGATGACAAAAGGATGTTGTCTGTTTTTCAAGATGATATTCCTGACAATGCAGAAGACAGTAATGGTAACGGTATGTCTATACAAGAAATTTCTGCTAGATTAATCGAAGAGTCTGGTTTATCAGAGCAAGAGTGGTTATCCTCTATGGGATTATCTAACATGAGTGAACTTGAAAACTCTTCATGGCATGAGGCACCTTCTAATTTAACGCCTGAACAAGAGACAGCTTTATCAAATACTCAAGACCAAATAGCTAAGAAGTTTATAGCAATGAAAGCTTTTAACGATAATATAGAGTCTGATGGCATTGGCAAACTATTAACTAAAAATAAAATAATTACTGAGCCTACAGACTCTGAAAGTGCAGGATCTGAAGTAGTAGACTTTGATAAAGGTTTTTCTGCTGCTACTATATATAGCCCTAATGATGTAAAGACTTACAAAGCTTTAATGAAAGATGAAGAGCTCTTAGACAAAGAAATAAAAGATATAACAAATAGAGTTGATAGCGGAGAGGAAGTTGACTTTGATGCTGAAAGAAAAAGGCTAGCGCAGTTACAGGGATATGGGTCAATAGGCGATGATGAGAATTATGGCTTCGTATCAACAGCAGGTCAACTTTTAACAGCTATTAGAGAGATTAAAAATATGGATCAAGAGTATCTAGATTTTAAATCTAAATATAGTCAATATCAAAACAAATCAAATAACAATAAACCAACTCTATATTAATGAGTCCAAACGAACAACGATTAAGATCTTTATACAATAAAGCTGTTCAGCATTTTAGCTTGCCAGACTTTGAAAAATTTGTACAAGACATACAGAATCCTGACGTATTAGAAAAGGTTAGAGAAGGTTTATCTGAGTATTATAATGTTCCATCTTCAGAGCAAATGATGGAAGATTTATTTAATATAGTACCTGGAAAAGAAGATCGTATTAATTCAGCCGCTGCAAACAAACTGCCAGAGCCAGATATGGATTTAGCTAAAACAATGTTTGAAGCTATAGATAACAAGGACGAAGAAAGTGGCTTCTTGCCACCTGAAGAAATATCAATGGTTGCTGACCAAGTTATACAACCTGTTTATAATATAAATGCAATACAGCAAGATTTAGAAAATCCTTTAGTAGCTGCAGAAATAAAACATGAGCAAGATAAATACGATAAATTAAGTCCAGTAGAACAGTTTGAGTTTAGAGAACCGGAAACAGCTGCTAAGTTAAAACCTTTAGTAGAAGAGTATAGACAAACGTTGTCTAATGTAGATGAGTCTGACGAAGAATATAAGAAAACTTTGCTTGCTAACTTTATAGAAGAAGATTTAAATAAACCTACATCTGGTTTTGAAACAGTAAAATTAGCAGATGCTCCAAGCCCAATAGAAAGACTTGATAAACTTGTAGGTACTAATGCTGTAGACAAACTATTTATAGATGATGAAAAGCCTGCTTGGATGTCTGATCAGGTTTATCAAGAAGTAAAACACTACAAAGAAACTGGAGAAATAAGCGATGGTGTTATAGAGAAAGCGTCTGATCAATTAAAAACTCAAACACTAAGCAAAGTTAAGTCAGACAAACTTAATGCATTCTACCATGCTAATAAAGATTTAACTCAAACAGATAGAAATAAATTAACAGCTTTACTTGCTGACCAAGTTGAAGGAGGTTTAGACTTTAAAAGTGTTATGGACTTGTCTAATAATCCTAGCTTAATGGATTTACAAGCTAAAAATATACAGCTTAGGTCTAGTGATATTTCTAAAAAAATGAAGTCTATACAGGAACAACAAGATGAGTTAGATAATAATGAACAGTTTTTAGAGTTAAATAGCCAAGCAGAAGAAATACAAAAGCAGCTAGATGTAATGGACAAAAATGGAATTAGCAATGATTCTCCTGAGTCTATTAAGAAAGAGTATAATGACTTATTAACATCTTACAATGGTGTTATTGACGATTACAAAGCTAGTGGTTTATTAGATAAAAGAGAGAAACTAGCTGAAGATATTATAGCTTGGAATAAAGAACGTGATTCTTTACTAGCAGACTCTAACGAATTAGGAGATATATCTTTGAGCTTAGAGCTTGCTACTAAAAACTTTTCTTCTTTAGATAAAGCTATTTTAAGTATGGAACAATCGTTTCTAGGAGCTACAGCATCTACATTTGGAACTACATTAGGAATGGTAGGTGAGGTTATAGACAAGACGATAGGTGAAGAAGATGCTACTGCTTTATCTAGTTTTTTAAATAAAGTAGAAGGCGTAGCTTTAGATTACAACGAGAGCTTGCAGCAAGAAATGGCGGTAGCAATGGCACCTAAACCTTCAATGAGCGATGCTTGGGATGCTGGAGCTTTAAGCGGTTACCTTAGCCAAAGCTTTGCAGAAGGTATGCCTAGTATTGCTACAGTTTTAATGACTAGAGCTGGAGGCAAAATGGCGAGTCCTAATAAAAAAGCTATAAATAAAGCTTCTGGTGCTGAAAGATTTAAGCTACAAGCTAAAGCTAACTTAGCTCAAGCTAGAGCTAGTAAAATTGCTCAAGGTATATTTTTTAATATGAGCTACGGTTTAAAAGGTTCAGAAATAAACATTGCACAACGTAACGCACCTAAAGCTATAGTGGAACTAGAAAAAAAGTTAGATTCTGGTTTATTAAGTCCTTTTGAAATAGCTGAAACTAAAAATCAAATAGAAGAACTTAATAGAGTTAAAGATCTTAACATACTTCAAAAAGCAGGATCTCAATTAATCTCTGGAGCTGTAGACATGTACAGTGAGCGTATAGGTACATTAAACTATATGAAAAACTTAAACAGAATAGCAGCACCTGTAGGATCTACTATGTTTAAAAAAGCTATGTATCAAGGTTTAAATCTAGGAATTAATGTAGGCGTTGAAATCGCTGAAGAAACTGCGGCTCAAATAGGTAACAATCTTTCAGACATATACGTACTAGGCGAAAACAAATCTATACTAGACGGCATAGATGCTGAATTTGCTTTTAATGTTGGTTTAACTAGTTTAGCTATACAAGGGCCTAGTGTTGGTAGTAATTTGTACGCTATGCTGGGTGATAATGTTAGAACTAAGAATGATTATCAAATTGAAAAAGCTAGCTTTGATAGATTAATAGAAATAGAAACAGCTCTAAACGACGGGACTAAAAGATCTAAAAAAGAAAAGAAAATATTAAAAGCAGAACAAGATTTAATATTACAACAAGCAGCTTTTAGAAATATAGAAAACGTAGAAAAAATTAGTGCCTTAAGTGAGCCACAACAAATAGAATTATTTGACTTAATAAGTCAAAGAAAAGAATATATAAATAACCTAATAGAGCTAGGTGGTAGAGCAGATGCTGGAAGTAAAGCTATAAAAAAACAAAAAGAACAATTTACTAATGGATATAAATCTGTAGATACACAAATAGAAAAGCTTTTAAATACTAGAAAAACAAAAGCTACTGAAGATCAAAAAGATGCTATTGATCCTGCTATGGCTGCTTATAACCAAGGGTTATTTGAATTTTACAATAATATCGTAGGTGTAACGCAAGAGTTAAATAATAAAAAGTATACAGAAATTACTGACGAAACAACTGTTGAAGAATTAAGAGAACTTTATGGAGACAGAGCAGAACAGCTAATAGAAGCTAGAGGTAAAAATCAAAATGCTACTTTTATAGGAGAAGATATAATAGTATATAGAGATAATATTGGTAGAAACATAGGCTCAACTTTAGATAGAAATGTAGCTTTATTATCTGCTGTAGCTCCTATGCATGAGTTACTACATATAGAAAATAGAAAAGCTGGTATAGTTAAAGATGGTGTTGTTGTTGAGTCTGCTCAATTAGGTTTAGAGCAAGCTGAAAAACAATTAGAATTAAATAAAGAAACAGGAAAAATATCTCAAGAAGATTATAATAATTTTTTAAATAGAAAACAAGCTTATACTTCTAGCGTAAGAGAATTACAAACTCAGCTAAGCAATGAAGAGATAACTCAAGAGCAGTATGATGATCTTATTAAAAACCAAGGTGTAGATGTTGAAGAAGTATTAAACTTGTTTGGAGACATGGTTGCAGCTGGTGTTTTAAGTAAATATGATTTTAGTAAAATATCAGGTTTGAAATACATGCTTAAAAACTTAGCTAACAAGTTTAATCCTAAGACTGGCTTTTTAATTCCATTAAAAACTGGAGATGATATTTTTAATTACATAAAAAGTTTTCAAAGTTCTGTACAAGATTTTAATTTACAAGCTGCTCCACCAGAAGACGAAACTGATGGTAAGCTTTCTAAAGGACCTAGTGAAGAAGTTCAAAGATTATATGATGAACAAGGTGAAGCTGCAGCATTTGATATTATAGAACAGTTCAAACCTATTACAAATAAAATAGTACAACGTAGAAGTGAAGCTCCTGGTTTTGATAGGCAATTACTTACTGATGAAATAGAAACTGGTGAGCGTGGCATATTAGATTTAATAAGAGCTTATGATCCAGAGTCAGGCGTGCCTTTAGCAGCTTACATAAATAAGTTTCTACCCTCAAGAGCTATTGAAGCATCAAAAAGAGTTTTAGATGAAGAGTTTACTGATGATGTTACAGAGCAAGTGGGATTAGCAGCTGTTGAAGAAGCAGATGATACTCCTGTTGTACAAACTAAAAGAGCTATTAAACTTAAGAGCAGATTAAGTGGTGATGTTGAACAAGCTGTTAAAAGAGTTAGAGCTGAGGTAGATAATTTGCCTATTGCAGATTTAGATTTTAAATCTTTAAAAAATATAGCCTTACAAGAAGTACAAGAAATGTTTGGTATAAAACCAAAACCTGGAAACTTAACTAAAGACGATGTAAGAAATGCTCAGCAGTTTATAAATAAAAATGCGGAAGCTTTAATCACTATGTTACCTGAAGGATCAACGCCTGGAGGTACTTCAACTGGTGTACAAAAAGTATTATTAGATAACTTTTATACTAAGACTGATAGAGTTAAAATGTCTAAGACTGGTAGTAAAGCCGGTTTATCTGCTTTTGAAAAGAATAAAAATATAAGTCCTGCTTTGTTTAAAGAAGTGTTTGGAATAACACCAGCTGGTGAAATGAACTTAGCAGATAGAAATACTAGCGCTAGAATAAAAGCTTTAGTCTCTCAAACAGAACGTATGCTTACAAATCAAGAGGTTAGAGAAGCATTACAAGATAAAGGCTTGCCAGTTCCTAGTAAGTTATCTGAAGGTAAAGCAGAGTTGATGTTTTCTAAAGGAGTCAAAATGACTAAAGCACAACAAAGAAAAATAGATAAAGCTAGAAAATTATTTACTGCTAGTACTGGAGAACAACTTCTTGCAGAGCAAAAAAATTGGAACCAAATATTAAAAGCTAACGGACTAGATCCAATTAACATGAAAAGCTTTGAAGGTAGAGAAGCTTACAGGTTATGGCTAGCTAACGTGTTAGCGCCACTAGTACCTAAAGAATTTTTTACTATTAATGCAGCTGGAACTTTTACTGGTAAAACAATATCTGTTAAAGATTTAGATGGTAATAAAACCGGTGAAAGAGATTACGCTGGTAACTTTGCATTTTTAAACGCTAAACAAGTTGCTGCGTTTTTAGATCGAATACAAGAAGACGGAATAAAATTTGCTAGCAAAATAATACCAGGTTTAAAGCGAGCAAGCTATATAAAGCTTAATGAAAAATTTGGTACTGAAGAGTTTGAGCAGCAACAAAAAGATAAAGAGAAAGGATTTAAACAAGTATTAGATGTTTTAAATAAATTAATACAAGATGATATTAGTAATGCTCCTTTTGTAGCAGCTATGCTTTCTTCTACAAGTTCTTATCAAGGCCACATGATGAGAACATTTTCACCTATAATGTTTACTAATTATACAGGTTTAAAACCAGTTGAAGAACATACTCAACCGGCTAGTGATTTAGGAAAGTTTTTATTTAACAGGATGTTACAAGGTAACTACGATCTATATGTTGATGGTGCTTTGAATAATTACTTTCAAGGTTTGTTACCGTATGTTAATGACTTAATGTTAAAAGGTGTTGGTGTAGACGGTAAGCCTTTTAATTATACAGCTAATGCTCCTGTAGAGTTTGCTTATGACATTTTAATGGGAACTAAATCTATATGGATAAGATACTTTAACCCAAATGTAAACAGTCAAGTTAGAGAAGACGAAAACGGCAAGATCCACAAAGGTGTAGATCCTAACATTCTTATAGAAAGCAATGGTAAATCTGTAGCTGAAAACTTTGGTATTAATGTAGATGAAAACCAAATAACACCATCTGTTATATCTAAACAACAAGACTTATTATATCAAATATTAAATGGAGATATATCACAAGAGGTTGCTAAACAAAGGTTAGATGAGTTTTTGAAAACAGCTCCAGGTTTAAAAGCCAGTAAAGGTATAAATGTTACTGACTTAAGCTACTCAAAAGTTTTAAATGTATCTAACGATATGACTTCTGAAGATGTTTTAAGTAAAGCTGCTGGTGTAGATGAAGCGTTAAGGTTGGCAAATAAGTTAGATCAACCAATAAAGAAAATTAGAGTATTTGATTTTGATGATACACTAGCTCAAAGTAACAGTTTAGTATTTTGGACAAAGCCAGATGGAACAGAGGGTGAACTTACAGCTGAGCAATTTGCAGAGCAAGGAGCTCAACTAGTTGAACAAGGTGCTGTAATGGACTTTACAGATTTTGACATTGTAAGAGATGGCAAACGAGGTCCACTATTTAATTTAGCTAAAAAAATAAAAGATGCTAGAGGTAATGAAGATCTATTTGTTTTAACAGCTAGATCACCATTATCTCAAGATGCTATATATGAGTTTTTAAAGTCTGAAGGTTTAGAATTTAAAAAAGAAAATATAATAGGTTTAGGTAATTCTACTGGTGAAGCAAAAGCCAACTGGCTAGTAGATAAAGCGGCTGAAGGGTACAATGACTTTTACTTTGCTGATGATGCTTTACAAAATGTTAAAGCTGTTCAAGATGCCATGAGTGTATTAGATGTTAAGTCTAGAGTACAACAAGCTAAGTTAAAGTTTTCACAAGGGTTAGATCAAGAGTTTGATCAGCTAATAACTATGAAGAAAGATCCTATGTTTAAAAAGGAAATATCTAAAGAAAAAGGTAGGCTTCTTGGTAAAGACAAAGATAGCTTTAAATTCTTTATTCCTTATTCAGCTGAAGATTTAATAGGTTTAATATACCCTACTCTAGCTAAAGGTCCATTAGGTAATTTACAAATGTCTTGGTATAAAAAACATTTATTAGATCCTTTAGCAAAAGCTGATGGCGATTTGAGAGCTGATAGACTACAGTTGATAAATGATTTTAAGAAACTTAAAAAAGATTTAAACATACCTAAAGATTTAAATAAATCTACTAGCATTGGAGGATTTACAAAAGAGCAAGCCGTAAGAGTTTACTTGTGGTATAAAAATGGTATAACTAATATACCTGGAGTAAATGCAGAAGACTTAAAAGAAATGACTGAGATTATTGAAAGTGATCCTCAATTAATAGAATTTGCAGAAGAGCTTTTAAAAATAACTAAAGGAGATGGCTGGTCAGAACCTGCTAGCGGTTGGACTGCTGGAACATTAAGTACAGACATACAACAGCTTCTCAACACTACTAAAAGATATAAGTATTACGAAGACTTTAATCAAAGAATAGATAAGATATATAGTGAGGCTAATTTAAATAAGCTAGAAGCTATGTATGGAAGAAAATATAGAGATGCGCTAGAGAATATGATTAAGCGTATTAAGACTGGTAAGAACAGATCATCAGAAGGAACTAGACTTAGCAATAGAATATTAGACTACATTAATGGATCTAATGCTGCTATAATGTTTTTAAATACAAGATCTGCAGTACTTCAAACTATATCTGCTATAAACTATGTTAATTGGAATTTTAATAATCCTTTGAAAGCTGGTGCTGCATTTGCCAACCAACCTCAGTATTGGAAAGACTTTATGACGTTAATGAACTCTGACTATCTAAAAGATAGAAGACAAGGTTTAAGAATAAATGTAACTGAATCTGAAATAGCTGATGCTGCAAAGACTGCTAAAAATAGAGCTAAAGGTGCAATAGCTTATATAATGGAAAAAGGTTATGCGCCTACTCAGTTTGCTGATAGTTTTGCTATAGCTGCTGGTGGTGCTACTTATTATCGTAATAGAATAAATGATTTAATGGAAAACAGTGGGCTTAATGAAAAACAAGCTACTGAACAAGCACTACAAGAGTGGAAAGAAATATCAGAAGAATCTCAGCAATCAAGTAGACCTGATAAAATATCACAACAACAGGCAAGTGATTATGGTCGTTTGATATTAATGTTTGCTAACACACCAATGCAATATGCTAGAATACAAAAAAGATCTATACAAGATTTAATAGCTGGTAGAGGAGACTGGAGAACTAATGTAAGTAAAATAGCTTATTATGGCTTTGTTCAAAACTTAATATTCAACTCTCTTCAAAATGCTTTATTTGCTATTGGAGCTGGTGATGGAGATGATGATGAAGACGACAAGAAAGTATATAGAACTATTAATGGTATGTCTGATTCAATGTTAAGAGGTTTAGGTATAGGTGGTGCATCTGCTTCTGTTGTTAAAAATTTATTGCTAGACATATACGAAAGATCTAAAAGATCTAGACCAGAGTATGTTGACGCTACTTGGAAGTTGCTTCAATTTTCTCCACCTATAAGTAGTAAAATATCTAAGATTAGAGGAGCTGCTTATCAGTTTGATAGTAAAAAACGTAGACAAGAAATGATAGATAAAGGTTTTGCTATTGATAACCCAGCTTATTTAGCAGGAGCTAAAGTAGTTTCAGCAACGACAAACATACCTCTTGACAGAGCTTTATTAAAGTATGACAATTTTACTGGAGCTTTTGAAGAGGAAAAAGAGTGGTGGGAAAGTGTAGCGATGATATTGGGATGGCCAGAGTGGCAATTAAAATCAGAAAAGAAACAAAGTTCTAGAACTGGAAGTAGAACAAAATCTTCTAGATCTAGCAGTAACAGAAATAAAAGTAAAAGAAGATGAGAAAATGTAAAACACCTTTCAATAAATATGAGTCACCTGCAGCTTTAAAAGACGCTTGTTATAAAAAAGCAAAAGCTAAGTACGATGTATTTCCATCTGCTTATGCTAGTGGTTATATAGCTAAGTGTAGAAAACGTGGTGGTAACATAAAGTAGTATGGCTAAGTTAAAAGACTTTGACTATAGTAAGTATAAGAAAATGAAACCACCTAAAGATAATTCTTTAGAGACTTTCAAAGAAATAAAAGATATTGACAAGTTAAGATCAGATGAATCTTTTGTTAAAGATAATGACAACTTAATTAAAGCTTATAAGCCAATTGTTGGTGAAGATGATCAAGTTAAAAAATTAGTAGATGAATCACAGCCTATAATATTGAAGTTAAAAAATTATTTTAACAGACCAAGACCTAAAAAATTAGCTAAAAACTTTGGAGTTAAGCTAAAAGATATAGAGTTAGACTCTATGAAAACTCCTTCATATCCTTCTGGACATTCAACACAAGGTTATTTAATATCTGAAATGTTAAAAGATAAATATCCAGAAAAATCAAAAGAACTAGATCAAAAAGCTAAAGATATATCTGATAGTAGAAATATAGCTAGAGCACATTATAAATCTGACAGTGAAATAGGTAAGAAATTAGGTTTAGATATGGCTAAACATTTAAAAGGTAACGTATGAAAGCAAAGCTTAAATGGAAAGAATTATTTGAAAATAAAAAAGACTCATCGGAAATGTATATGGCATCTTCAAGGTCGCCCTTGTCTGCTGTTCGTAAAACTAAAGAAGGTTCAAACTTAAAACGCTGGTTTAAAGAAGAGTGGAAAGATGAAAAAGGGAATGTTTGTGGATCTGAAAAGAACAAGAATACTAAAGTGTGTAGACCATCTAAAAGAGTTAGTGGTGAATCACCCAAGTCTTGGAGTGAAATGAGCAAAGGTGAGAAGCAAAAAGTAACTAAAGCAAAAAAGAAAGTTGGCATGGGAAAGCGTAGAAGCTCTAGTAGTAATGTATCATAGGAACACGATAAAACTGGGCACCATACCCAAAAGTTCCTGTAACCAAGAAAGGGGATCGTAATGATCCCCTTTTATTATTTAGCAGCTACCGCAGTAGCCATTACAATATTCACACATCTTTTATTTGTTTTATTGTTTGACATTTTTCATATTCTTCCTCGCCTTCAAAGTATCTTAATAATACTTCTGGATCTTCATGATTTACTGGTAAGTAGAATACTTTGTTTTTAGATAACTCATCATAAGTTGTTTTGCCTATCATTAAGTTATAAGCATTTAACCACGACCTTTTCAAAACCTTATAGTAATTCCAACTGATAATGTTACTGTACCAATTGCTATTGCTAATTCGTTTGGTCCAAGCTTTGGTTTTTGTTTGTGCCACACCATACTGGTACCAGCCATTGTTATCATGCCGATACCTCCTATTATCATTAACTTTTTCATGTTATCTCACACGCACCTCCTACACAAGCTAATTCACCAGCTAGATCAGTTTCATCATCAACTTCTACTATATCTGTAAGATTAACATCTGTTAAGCTCTTCATCATAGTTTCATATTTAGATTTATCTATATCTTCAAATGGTGCTTGAGTATATGTACCACCATCATATGGTAGAACAGATAGCCCATTATAGTAATCTCTGTTTTCCCACATCCAATCACCTGCCTTATCCCATTCATCTGCTTTTAAACTAACAGTAGCTGAAACATTGTGAGTGTTACTACCACGTTTATGGCCTGGTTTCACCCACTCAGTTGCTACCTTTTTTATACGTTCAAGTAAATCAAACGGTGACTCAGTTCTTAGTATAGCATTAGCCGGAGCTTTTTGTGGTATACTAATCACAGCAGTGTCATGAGGTCTAAAGTATTCATCTTCAATTAAGTCAGGATGATTTTCAATTAAGTATTTATACATACTTTCGTTTTTACCAACTCTAACTCTACGGACATAATAATCATTATGCCAAGCGTGAATACCGGATGAAGTTCCTAATGCCAGAGATGTCGTCCCAGCAGGCTTTACGGTTGTACATCTTGCAGCTGGTTTAATACCAATTAGCTTAGCTAGTCTTCTGTTTTGCTTTACTACTATATCTGCAGCGTCCGTCATATCCAACTGCAGCACAGCGGCAGAGCCTATTCCTGTCATTGATACACCTATAAGGGCGTCCTTCTCTGTCGTATCTTTCCATATGTCTCTTAAATAATGAAAGTCGGTATAGCCTGCTTGTAATGTACCTATAAAAGAAGCTACTTGACATCTTTTGTTAAAATCATTTTGATCTACTATATCACTAGCATTTACTTCACATAAGTTACAAAACTGATATGGTCGTAAAGCTATTTCACAACATGGATTTGTTCCCCAGTCTTTATCATTATTAAAGTAAATACCTGGTTCGCCTGCTCCTGATAGCTCAACACGCTTCCATAGATCCATAAAAAATTGTTTACTTATCTTATGTCTCATAAGTACAGCTGAGTTATTTGCTCGGCCTCGTTGAGGTGCTTCTTCCCACCAGTGTCCAGACTTACAACCTATCATTGCTTCATCATCTGCTGAAAACAAACTAATTAAAGCTGCTCTACGTATACCACCTGCTAACACAGCATCAGCTATATGACAAACAATATCATGAGCTTGTAATGTAGTTAACTTATCTCCGTCTTCTACATCATTTAAAATTCCTGCTACTTTTACTAGACACTCTTTTAAGGGCTGTGGACCTGGAGCTTTGCCTCCAGATGTAACTAATTGAGCTCCCTTTGGTCTTATATCAGAATAATCAAATGTTATCTTAGACGATCTCTTAGGACCCATATAAGACTTAATCATAACCTTAACTGCGTCAGCCCAGCCTTCAATACTGTCTCCAATTAAATGTCTTCTAGTTCTTTTACTGTAAGGTTGATTAACTGCTGGCAATTTATTAACATGATGATTTTGTACAGAATAACCTACTCCAGTACCACCTAATAATAAAAACATTATTTCATTAAAAGACTCAATGCTATCAATAGGTAGATAAGCACAATTATAAACTCGATTAGGCGAGATCTCAATCGGTTTACCTCCGAACTGTAGCGATCGCATAGACGGTAAAACTTTCTTTTCATATACTAATTTATAAGCTTCTTCAATAGAGTCGGCAAGATCAGGATATTTTTTAATATGCATGTTCTTGTTTCTAGTAACTAACTCATCCCAAGTTTCTCTTCTATTTAATTCAGGTATGTACTTAGCATACTTCATGTAAACAGTTATATCACTTAGTATCTTGTTGCTTATCTCCATTGCTTGTTTCTTTTACTTTATCTTTTACTTTACCTAAAGCATCGTCATAGTCAGACATATGCTTCATTGTTTCTAACGTACCAAATGATACTGTTCTTAAATATTCTATCTCTGTATATAAATGTTGTACAACATTTGTTAGTGATTGAATTTTATTTTTCATTTCAATTAAAGTCTGTTCTTTCATATAAAACTTTTGTTTAATAAATGATGTCTATAATCAACTAGTATTTCCTCATCTTTATCTATGTTTGATTCAGCTATTAAAACTATAGCATCTTCTTTATAGTAAAACTTAGCATTATTTAAATGCGAATGATTAGTATATCTACCTAGCATAGTTCTGTTATTATTAAAATAACCTAAACCAATAATTCTACCTTTGTCTATATTATAATTTGCAAATACACCTTTGCCGTGTATAAGAGATTTTTTAATTGTATAGTTATTATTTTCATCATCAATAACTTCACCAACTTCTTTTATCCACAAATCAGAGTTTAAATACTCTTTTAATTTATAGTAATCTATATTATTATCTTTAAGTAATTTCCACCAGTCCTTTATAGATTCATCTACCTTGTCCATTATATTTTTTTATATAAAGCTTACTTGATTTAGATTTAGATGTCTTAGTTTTTGCATGAACACCTTTTCTTCTAACTTTCGGCTTATCTATTTTAGCGATTATCTGTTGACGCGCCATATTTTTCTGAGTATTTAATTAAATCTTTATATTTTAAATAACCTTTAACTTCAATACTCCAGTCTATAAACTTTTGTAATTGACGTTCGGCATATTTTCTTCTTGCTAAGTCTTTTCTTTCCCAAGAATTAAGCTCACGGTTTCGTCGCATTCCTTTTGATTTTGAGGTTTATATAACGAATACTCCGGCATTTTATACGCAATGTATTTTTTAAATAATTTCCAACGTAATGGGAAAGACTCATTAGGTCTACCCTTACATTCAATGATGAACTTATCTCCAATAAAATCAGGCGTATAACGTATTCCGCGTATTTTCTTATCGCTTCTATCTTTGAACTCACCTTTAGAGTTCGCTTGTCTTTCATAACATGAATTTTTAAAGTTAAAAGAAGGGACAAGCTCGTAAGTTTGTCCCTCGTATTTAGCTTTGATCTTAGCTTTTTTTAAAGCTATGTACATATATTTTTCAAGACCTGATTGAAACGTTATGCCGTCATGTCTAACCTTTTTAGATCTAACAGGACCGCGCTTTTTATACTGGTGAGATCGCATCGTCCCAATCTTGTTGTGCTGTACTAGCGTGTGAAGGATGTGGTGGTCTAAATGAAGCTTTGTTAACTTCAGCTATAGCTTCATTAACTGAACTATCATTAAGCTCTTCTTTAGCAGCTTGAATGTAAAGTATAGCATCCATTAACTCTTCTTGAACATCGTTTAAATATCCAGCTAGATCTTTATGTCTACCTGTTCTTTCATCGTGTAATGTTCTGCCATACTTAGCATAGCCTACATCAGAACGTTTAACAAACTTATCGCAGACTCTTTCCACGACAGGATCTCTAAATAAAATAGTTTTACTTTTCATCTTTAACAAATGTTCCGTTAACCATTCTACCAGTTCTTTTAGAAATAACCTTGTATGCTGTGTCAATACACTCTTCAATAGTTGTACCGCCAAGATGAGCCATATTAGTTAATACCACGACCATATCGCCAATAGCATCTACAAACTCTTTGTCATCGTTTTTAAGTACAGCTCTACCTAATTCGCCTGCTTCTTCCATTAATTTGCAGAACTGAGTTTTAGTATCGCCTTTAGTATATAAGCCTCTTTCACCTGCCCAGTCTCTGATCTTTTGAAACCTTTCGCTATCATTACTATCGTATCTCCAATTACCATTTCTTTTTGTTCTATGATTTAGAGTATCGAAGTATGCTTGATAAGCATCTTTCTGCCCTTGAGGTTTTACTTGAAAATATTTAGCAAATGCTTTATTATATATATAACATCTCTCCATTGTGTATTGAGATGTTGTTACGTTATCCATTATCCAATCAATAGTTTGCATATTAATTTCAAATGTACCGTGTGCTGTTTCCCACGTTTTACCCATGTTGTCCATTAACCTACCTTTAAGTTTAGATTCTGGACAAGGGAACGTTGAGGTCTGCTCTGTCGCGTTTATGTGCATTGTATTAGATTTTATTTTATTAATATATAAATCTTTATATTTCTGTCTGTCAACTCTATAGCCGTAAGACTGTTGAAGTTCTAACTCTCTGTCAGATATATAATCAATATCTGTACTTTGATCTAGAACTTCTATTTCGTCTAAGTCGTAGCCTTGTTGGTCAACAACCCTAGATATAAGATCACGTGTAACACCTATTTTTTTACCCGGTATGTGGTATAAATAATAATTAATTTTATCCATATGTTCTAGCTCTTGATGTTAACGTATTTTGTTCTGGCAATTGATCATCATATATATGCAGATTATGTGCAAAATGATAATATATACCTACATCATATTCTGTGCGTTTAGAGACCATCTCTTGCAGTTTACTGAATTGATATTGATCATTACAGAAACCAAACCAAAGATCGTTAGAACGCATCGTAACACACATATCAAGCTTGTTATTTACAACTGTAAACTGTACAGCATAAGTACAAGGTGTATCGTGCCTGTATCTGTTCATTTCTTTACCATCATATATAGATACACAGGCTTGTCTTGTGTTAGGATTTTCTTTTAACATAGCTACAACCCTGTCTAATTGATAGCCTCTTTCCCATTGATAACCATAGTTAGAATTAACTCTACCATTGCCATCAGACATGTCTTGCCATATCTTAGGTATTTTACCATATATTTCGCCAAGCTTAGCTGTAGATGGATCACCTGATAAATACCATTGCCATTCAGCTTCAGCGTATTCAACGTTAAAGTTTCTAGCTTCATTAGTTATTATACGATCTTTAGGATTTAATATAGTAAAGCCTTGATTAAACATTGCTTTAGTATTATTAAATCTTTTACCTTCATTAGGTATTACACCATAATAAAAATCAAAGGCTTCGCTTGCGTTTTTAAATTTATATTCTATCATATATTTATTATCCTTTACCCTTCGTATTTCGTTTGTAATAGTATCTATACATTTCAAATAGTTTAGGATATATTTCTGTTCTACTATAATCCCCTGGGCTAATCATTTCTTTATTGTTAGCTACGATACGTATTTTCCAAGATCCAACATCAAAGCCTTTTTGAGCAGCTATTACTCCTATTTTAATTCCGTGGTTAATACACCACCTGTAAGCTTCTTTATCTTCAACTGTCCATTTAACTTCGTCAGCTGTAAACTTCTTTAGTCCCAAGGCATTTGTTCTTCAAGGTCTGGCATTTCGTGTGGTACAAAGCAACCTGATCTAGGTTCCCAAGTAAAATGAGCTTCAGCACCGTTTTCACCTAAGTTTTGAAACTTACATTTAAGTACTTTAACTTTAGTTGTTTTAGCTTCGTAATCTCTATGAACTAATAAGCCATGATAACTAGCATCGTACCATTCGCCACCACCTTTAATATTATACATTGTTGGCTCTTCAATTTTACCATCTTGTGTCTTGTACATTTTGGTAGGATGTGCCACTATGAATACTAATACGTCATACTTTTTAGCAAACGTTTCTATCTTTGTTAAGTATTCCATAGTATATTTGTTGACGTCTTCTGTATTACAATCAACATCTCTTACTTTGTTATATGGATCAATCACAAGGCATTTAATACCTTTTCGTTTAACAAGCTCTGCACCTTTACGTAATACTGATTCTAATGTATATCTTTCCATATCTATGAAAAAGAAATTATCATTTACGTGTTGTGCAACTTGATTCCATTTAGAACCTCCTATATCGCCTTTATTTGGCATATCACCCCATACTTTACGCATCAACTTATGCGCGTGTAAATATGTAGGAGCATTTTCAGGAGATGCAAATGCAGTTTTCCAACCATACTCTTTGTTATAACCTACACACATTTGATCTACAAAGTCTGACTTACCTGAACTAGGTATACCAGTTACCGTAATAAACTGTTTAGTATATGTACTAAATATTTTATCAAAGTTATGTAGACCAACTGTAAAGCCACGTTTAAAACCATTACGCACAAAGTCTGTAACTTCATCTTCAATATCTCTAAACGTTGTAACGTTTTCAAGAGGTACTGGATGAGCTTGCTTTATACGTGACATTAGCTCTTTAATACCGTATTTTAATAAGTATTCATTAGCGTCTTTGCAGTCGTCAAATGTAGATATAAAACAAACCTCAGCGCCTAGCCTACGTATTAACTCTTGTTGTAACGCTAAACCAGGTGGATCATTATCAACTGCAATGATTATCTTTTTCTTATCTTCAAAGTAATCAATACAGTTATCTAAATAATCTAAGTTGTTTGTATTAAGTGTAGCACCATTAGGTACTGATATAGCATTTGTAATACCAGCTTCATGTAAAGCTAATACATCCATCTCGCCTTCAACTATAACACAGTCATCGTGACCTACAATACTATCAATATTGTAAAATACTTTTTCAGCTCCTTTATATAGCTTAAAGTTCTTACGACCATCTCTGTATTTAATATTAGTTAAGTTACCACCAACTAAATAATTAAATTGTATTGTATTTTCTTGCTTGCCAGTTTGAGGCATAAACTCTTTACCAACACCAACTTTTAATTGCTTTAGTGTTTGTTCAGATATACCTCTTGCTTTAAACCAGTCTACAACTTTATTACCAAGTTGACCAACTGTAGTATTAGCAGGCAAAACATAATCACGTTCAGCTTTACCTTTACGTTTAAATGTATGCAACTGAAAAGGCGTATCACAATTGTGACATGTACCTATGCCTCGTTCCCAGTCGTAGCTAGCACATTTTTTCTTTTGGTTTTCAGGTTTACGTGTAGATGAACACAGGGGACAAGTCCCCTGCGTTTTACCTACGTCCAAGCCGTGCTGATTAAACTTATCGATTAAGAACCCATTTATTTCTTTATCTTCTACGTTCAAATTATATTTAATTAAAATGGTAAATCTGGATCAGCAGCTACTGCTTGTGGTTTGTTTTGTGGTGCTGGTGCCTGTTGGTTATCTCTGTTTGGCTCAGGGAATACACCATCAGTCCATACAACTTTACAGTTACCTAAATATTTCTTAGCAACTTTAGCTTCTCTTTCTTCCTTAGTTTGATCTACACAAACTGGACCTTGATTACCAAATTGATCTGGTTCATTGTTAACTGTAATTGATATTGGTAAGTATTTACCTTTTTTACCTTCTATTATTTTGTCTTTAGGTATTTCACTAAGATTAATACTCGTTTTAATTATTCCTGCCATATTATAATGTTTTATTTATAAAATAATTGTGAGGTTCAAATCCCTCTGTTTTGTAGAACAAATCATATATTTCATTTGCTTTTTCAACCTTGTTGAAACCAGATGATAAAAAGTCATCTGAGCAATCAAATATACCTATTTGTCCTGTGTTTTTATCTATAGCTATGAATATCATATCATAGCCAAATAAATTCTTATATACAAAAGCTTGTGAATCATAGTTATATTTTTTAGCTGACCATTGAAACTTATCTAAGTCTGCAGTTGTCTTTAAATCAATAACTAATTTTTCACTATGATTAACAATATCAGCTTTACCTTTCCACCAGTTGCCACCTAATTGTGCAACACCTGGAACTTCAAACTCATTGCCATCTGTATGTATAAAATCTCTACAGACTTTGTTATTCATCATTTTATCAACTAAAGCTTCAACTTTATCTACTTCGTGTTGTAATAAACAAATTTCACCGTCTGTTATTTCTTTATACGCTTTTGTATTACGTGAGCTAGCTTCTACTATCTTGAAGTTTTTTATTTTATCTGGTTCAAGTATAGCAGTATGAAAATAGCCTCCTATAAGAAAGTGAGGAGCTGATGGAGTTGGCTTTTTGAACTCAAGCGGATTTGTCATCAGTGTTCTTATATCTGAGTTAGATATAAAGTTTCTACCGTATTCGCCATAGTAATGTTCATCGTCCTTCAGCTTCTCTAGTACTTCTTTTTTATTTTTCATAACGTCGCTAATTCTTGCTCTTGCGCTTTAGTTAAACTATATTTAGATTTTATTGCATCTAATTTACCACCACTCTTAACATAATCTTTAGCTTTAGCTAATTGCTGCGCTGATATAATGGCTTTTTCTTTAATAGTTTGTTTTTTACCGTGTGTATTAGTAGCATCTGCATCTTGAGTATCATCAATCAAGAACAGATTACCTAGTGCATATTTCTTACCATAAGAACTTGCTGCACCATATCTTTGTGGCATTTGCATACCTTTCTGATCTAAGTCAACACCCACAATAGCTACAGCATTTAAGCTGTCTTTACCATCAGCTACTGTTGCTGTAACTTGCATAACAGGAGGATCATTAGTAATTAATTCCTCTTGTATTGTTACTGTAACATCTAGCTCCTTTAAAAAGGGTTTTGTAGCTTCTAGGATGTCTTCGGCAGATCGGAAATAATACTTGCCGAAAGAGTTATATCTACTTTTCTTCGATTTAAACTCTTGTTGAATTTTGGATAATTTTTGGTATATTGTCATACTATTATAATCACATATTTATTCATTAATTTACAGGTAGTCAAGCACTTGCGAGTGATCTACGTTGTCAATAAGCTTTTGTACAGCTTGCTTTTTAAGTTCAGAAACTCTTACATAAGCTGATACTCCTTTTATGTCTAGAGCTTCAGCTATTTTCTTAGCAGACATTTTATCTCCGTCAAGACCATAACTTTTGCTTAATACAAAAACTTCGTTTTCAGTTAAGTATTTATTTAATAAACTTAATAAATAAGCATTTAACAATTGCTCATTGTATGGATCTGATTTATCAGGTATTTGATAAACCATATCTTCATTAGTTGGTGTAGCATCGATACTTAAAAATATGCTATTAAAAAACATAGCAACCATCTTTTTATCTTTGCCACCATCTTTTCTTATTTGCTCCATTTTGTGTTCAGGTATACGCATTGTACCTCTATTTTTATCAATAGCTCTACGTATACCACCTCTAATACGCTTAGATAAAAAAGACTTTAAACTTAATTCAACATCATCAGAGTCAATAAGTTTTTCCCAGTCTATTTTATCTACTGCTTTTATTAAATTAACATAGCCTTCTTGTATTATATCTAATATAGACATAACACCTGATGCTTCTTGAGATGTAGCAAACTTTTTTGAAATGTTTTCTACAAGAGGCATAAATCTAACAATTAGCTCGTCACGAGTATAAAAAGAATACTTTTTATTAACTGGCATAGCTAGCTTTATATCTTCTTTGTGCCTTATGTAGTTTTGTACATTATACTTTTTCATGTTTGTTATTTAACTCTTGTTTTTCTTGTTTGAGTTCTTCACCCATGTTTCTATGTATTGTTCTTGGTGTACAACCTAGAACTTTTGCTATTTTAGGTATTGTAATGATACCATTATCATGTACCTGTAGCATAGCTTCGTAAATATCTTGTTGTCGTATTGATTTACCTCTACCTATTATTTGGCCGACAATACTTAATTTTTCAGTTACACTGAGACCTGAACCATCTTTAAATACTATTTTACGTAGTTTATTTTTAGGTGGTTGTTCAAGATCTTGTATATATACTTCGTTTATAATGTTATTTAACACGTTAGGTGATAAAGTAAATGTAGTAAACCCATTAGGTTTATGAGTTATTACACTTGCTAGTTCAGAAAACTGTGTTTTATCCATGTCAGGATTAAGATACCACAATACTAACAAATGCCATTTTAAGGATCTATAGGTATTTATCTTTGCCTTAGTGTTAAACAAACTGTAATAGCCGTAAGTACCGTCATCATAATACCAACCCCAGTCATAACTAGTTGTTGGCTCATCTGGCGAGTACCTACGATATACAATGCGCTTATCATTTAGATATTTCATAGCGCGATGTGACATTAGCCTGTTACTTTATTATCTTTAAGCCTATTGTCACTGTGCAGTGTTGCCCAGTATAGCTCATGCTTGTTTTTTAATCCTCTTGAATTTATGTCTTCTTCAAGCCATTTTTCGCTGTAGTATAATATCCAATCAGAGTTTTTCATAATAATTTTTATATTTTAAAAATAGTTTACGTTTTTCAAAATCAACTGTTCCAGTTTGTATAGCGTGTTTAGCTATTTCACATTGCAGTGTAGCCATCGTAGCTCTTACATAAGACTTGTGGCCTAAGCATCGTCTTTTTCTAGCTATGTTTTCCCACATGTTACTCATAGTGTTTATCTAGTAACATATGTGCAACTTCAATACTTATCATATTGTCGTTGTATAATTGCCATATTAATTTTCTCATATTTCTTCTTCTAAACAGTCTGGACATATGTCACAGAACTCATAATCTTCTTTTGTTATATCATTTCCACACATTTCACATTTATAAAAACCTGTGTTTGTACTAGCCCATGGCTCATCTTTCTTGACAAGCCAAGGCATGTAGCTTATTGGATCACTCATAGTTACGTAATGTTTTGTAATGTGGATGCCTGTAGCTACCAGCTTGTGTTCTTTGAAAGTAAGTAAAGGTAGCACGCTGACCTATGTAGTCATGAATGTTATCGAGCATGTTAGCAAGATCCTTGTAGTCATAGCCTTTACCCGGTGGACAACCGAACTCTACGCCTTCGTCATCTTGCATTATGAACTTACCAAGCGTGCCTTGTCGCTTACCTTTACCTATTTCATAGCCAATAATTGTAGCTTCTGTATCGTGAAAGTCTTTAA
>WLWH01000156.1_pt1 | contig 58465 bp, 69 predicted proteins | sample 6712741 | NCBI WGS metagenome assembly WLWH01 (sample SAMN12718694, study PRJNA515312) | sponge metagenome | isolation source: marine sponge | host: Mycale hentscheli | place: New Zealand: South Island, Marlborough, Capsize Point | collected 2003-05-01 | reverse complement strand
CGTAGCATTTGCCCCAGTTCCTGTATAAGTTGAAATACTTAAACCTAAGTTAGTATCTACTAATGTAGATGTAGTATTAATAGTACCATCAGTATTACTAGAACCTGATCCAGTAGTCTCCATGTACCAATTCCATGCTACATAGCTTTCACTAGCAGTATTTACTTGAACATCGTTGCCTACTTGTACACCACCGTTAAGAAATCTTTGAAGTGTGTTTACGTTAGTAACTTGTATGTCTGTAGTATTTGAATGCATGTCATTATAGATACCACGAACACGATCAAACAGCATATGGTTATCAGTAGCATCTCTGTTTTTGATCCAACTGAATGCAGTCTGGTAGGATTCTCCTGTTGTTAGATTATCTTGTTTAAATTCTAGATAGTCAGTAGGTAATGACATAGGCATATCAGCACTATTAAAAAGTATTGTAGATGATGATGCAGCACTATAACCAGTTGAAAAAATACAACTTTGACTATTATTAAAGGGTAGATTACTTACAGTTGGTAAAGTACCATTTGCAGGATCACCTGCTGTACCACCTACAACTGCTGGTAAATATTGATGACTACCTGCGCTTGTGTCGTATATACCAAACCAAACAGCACCATTTGCAGCATCAACTGCCATTGTAAAATAATCACCATCAGCAATAGCAATAGAGTGAGTTAATACTAAGACTGTACCTCCTTTTGCGTCACCTATTATAACTCTTGTTATAGTACCTTGAGTTTGAATATTTGCATATGCACCAGTTTGACCAGCATTATTACCATCAGGAACATAACTATCAGGAGCTATAGAAAATCCAGTATTTACACTTGCACCACTACCACCATCATTAATTAATAGCATTGCAAATATTTTTTCATTACCGAAAGTTAAACTTGTTCGTGCATTTGTATATAGATTAGCAGAACCTGTGTTAGTTCTATTACCATTACTAAGAGTAACCCCACCACCAGTTGTATTTAAAGTTCCAAAGTTTGTAGTTGGTGTGTCAGCTACTTGAACTACATTAGCATTAGTAAAATCATTATTATTTCCAGAAACATCATCACCTAAAGTTGCAAAATTTAAGTAAAACCCTGTAGAATCAAAAGTAAGACCAGACAAAGATTTAGGTATCCAACGACCACTAGAAGTATCTACTTGACCAAAACTGCTAGCTGCTAAATTTACATCATTTATATATACATACTCAGCTAAGTATCCATCAAACGGTAGTCTTGGACTACTATTAGAAATAAAAGACCCAATACCAATAGGAATATCAGCATCACCTATTGTAAACCTAGTACTATCTTGAGGTATTTGATTACTAATAGTTAAAGGCTGATCTACTCCATTAAGATATATTTCTTGTCTATCTGCTGCTGTAGATTGAGATGTATCTATATTTATTACTACATGATTCCATTGAGAAGTGTCTGTAATAACTCTAGTTGTTGCTGCTCTATATATGGTACTACCATTTAAAAAAGTAAAAATTTCAACTTGATTGCTACTGTTTATGTATATTCCAGAATAGAGTCCATCTGTTGGTACGTCACTATAAACATATTGACTAGTGTTATTAATTAGTCCTCTTTTAAACCAAAATGAAAAACAAAATTTCTTATTTGATGCACCAGCAGCTTGAGTTCTGGTTAATCTTGGATTACTTGTATTCTGACTTGTACTTACTAACTTAAATAGACCACTATTACCTACAGTAAACGTATCTGTAAAAGGTAAGAACTTTCCTACACGTTGTCCTGCACCATTGCCTTCGTAGAGTATAGAGTCAAAGTATTCTTCTAGGTTAGATTTTGTTCTGGTTATTTCTGCTGCTATGTTAGTTGTAGTTAAAGGAGCGTAACCTGTTGGAGTTGTTAAAATCCAATCAGCTTCTTCTTTAAATAAAAAGTTTCTATTTGCAGTAGGATCACTATAACCAGTAACATAAAACTGATAAGACTTAGAAGTATTTGAGGTAGCAAGTGGATTAGAACCAGTAGCAGGATTCCCCGCTGTTCCCCCACTATCCTCATAAAAATAAGTTGTATCTCCACTACCATCATCGTTGGCTGCCCAAAATTTACCAGAATCTGCATCATAATACAAAGCCCAACGATCTCCATTTGATACTACTCTTGAACCATTTGCTTCACTTGCAAAATTATAATCAGTACCATCAACTCTACCTATTGCAGAAGCATTACCTCCACTAGTAGAAATAGTATTGAAATCAGGATTACCAAGACTGCTATGGTCAAAAGGTATATTAGTTGCCATATTTTTAGGACTGTACTCTGTTTTTTCAATAATACCCATTCTAATTAAACCACCAGTTATGGCAGTCATATCAACTTCCATTTTCCATTTACCAGTTGGAGGAATAGGAATAGTAAAAATATTTCCAGTATAAGTTGCTGCTGTAAAAGTAACTTTATTATTTCCATTTGCCAGAGACATACTTTGAAACATAGATAAAGGATTCATTAAAGTATTTATATTTGTTGGGGTATGCGTACTAAGTGCAATACTTCCATTATTTGTAAAGTTATTACCATTGCCACTAGCATCTGTCTGAGGGTTAGTAGCATTATCTAAATAAAATGTAGGGGAACTAGCTAATATTGCAGTGCTTGATAATGGTGTCCAAAATGTTCCTGTTGAATCAAATTCTCCAAATGACTCAGGACCAAGCTGACTACCAGATTTAAACACAGTCTCTGCAAGATAACCGTTATAAGCATAGTTAGCATTATCATAATTTCCAATCCAATGATCTTCGCTGGGTTCACCCCAAGCTAAGTCAATATTTTGTGATGGATAACTAGTTGAGCTAAATGATGTAATTCTCTCACCGTTGACGTATACTTTGTAACGATTTGATGCAATTGCCTGTGTAGTATCAGCCGCTATAACTAAATTGTACCAACCAATGTCTCTGAAGACTTGAGTGGTAGTAACATCATCCCAATTACTGATTACAAGTGTCCCGTTTGTATTTATCCTTACTTTCCACCACGTTGTTTCACTGTTCGCACTGCCATGATCCGATGCAAAAATAGGCCACCCAACACCTCCGATAGAAGCTGTATTACTGCCTAGATAAAACCAAGTTGATAATGTAAATGTTTGTTGATTAAAACCAGACCCATCTGTAGTGTAGGATAGTCCATCAGTAGATGCACTAGCGTCAAATAAAGCAGAGTTACCTACTTGTACTAAGCTATCACCTGAAGCTGCTGCTGCCATTAATAAAGCATTATTAAACATTGTTAACTATATTCCTTTGATACATTAGCTTGTATTGCTGTAGATGTTCTAACTATATAATCTAGTCTATCAACTGCTGCTGCACTTGTCGATAGGGTAGGAGCAGTTCCTGCTGGAAACTCCCAGTTAGTTCCGTAACTAAGAGTTCTTCCTCCTGTTCCATCTTGTATTATAAATATACTACCAACTTGTCCTGTGACACAGTTTGTTGGGTTGCTTAGTGTTCTATTATCAGTCAACGTTAAACTAAAATTTTGAGAGTTAGCAAACCCTACAGACACATTTGTTGCATCTGTTAAAGAAGTTACGGTTGCAATAGCGTTCTTTGATATGTGTATTTGACCTAACGGAGAAGCAACACCGACACCTAATGTACTATTTAAGTAAGTTGCCCCACCAATACTAACATTACCTGAAATCTGTGCAGACGTTAATACAGCATACCCACCAGAAACATTTGTTGCTATTCCTGCTGATACTCCTGTTAGATTAGCACCACCTCCATAAAACTGAGCAGCAGTTACATTTGCTGTTATGGCTAAAGAGTTAACAGATACATGATTACTAAACGTAGCAGACGTACCTACTAAAGAACCACCTATACTGGTTATACCTGTTACAGCTAATGCACTTACAGATACTTTGTCACCAAATGTAGCAGATGTACCAACAAGAGATCCACCGATACTAGTTATACCTGTAACTGCTAATGTACTTGCTGAGACATGATTACCAAATGTAGCAGATGTTCCAACAAGAGATCCACCGATACTAGTTATACCTGTAACTGCTAATGCACTTACAGATACTTTGTCTCCAAATGTAGCAGATGTTCCTACAAGAGAACCACCGATACTAGTTATACCTGTAACTGCTAATGTACTGGATGATACATGATTTTTAAACGTAGCAGAACTTGTGACACTAACAGTACCGCCTACTGTTAAGTTTCCTGATATACTGACGTTTGTAAAACTAGGACTAGCACTTGTATGTACTACTTGAGAAGCAGGAAGAGTTACAAATACATCTTTAGTTCCTGCGCTGAAATTAATACTAGATCCAGTACTGGAAGATAGTAGAGTATTCCTAGTAAGATTATTACTTCCAGAATGATACATTCCAATTCCCACCTCCCATTCATCTAATGACTGGTGAACTATTGCATAATAAGTTGTGTTAGTATTTCCAATAGCACTGCTAAAGTCTTGAAATCCTCCAACCTCTCCATCAAGAAATACTGCTCCTGCTCCTGTCGTAGTGGTTGTTTCTTTGACCCGATCTTTAAGTACGAAAGCCATTCTTTATCTGCCTTTCTTTTTATTTAGTTTAATCGGATAACCGCACTAGCCGATGTTGCTGCTGGAACAACTAATTTAAATTCTCCATTAGTTGCAGATTTTTCTCCACCAAAATCATAAACTGCAATAATACTTTTACTAGCGTGACTATCGTTATATATTATACATCCATTTGCAGAAAACGTTGCACTAGACCAACTAACATCTGCAAAGTCTACAACTCCTGAAGAATCTACAGTACTTACTGAAACAGTAGCAAGTGTCTCACCACCTGTCGTATATCCATTTCCATTTGCTAACTGACTTGTTACTGATGCATAGGTATTAGGTCCACCAGCAGAAACATTTTGAGAAGATGAAACTAATATAACTTTTAGTGTATTACTTTGAAGATTATGCTCTGCTAACATAACTTCCGATTTAAATTGATTATTAACGCCTGTTGTAATTGCCATCTACTTGTCCTTGTTAAGTTCCTGATGTTGTAAATTGTGGGAAGTAATTTAATATAGCCGTTGAATCGGCTGGTGTCCAAGTACTACTCACATATTCTAACTTTACTTCTGGTCGAGCATCTTTTAAAATAAGAGGAGAACTAATACGAGGAGATTTATTTTGAGGATGGTTTTCTAAATTATAGTTACCATCACTCTCATCAGGACCAACAACAAAACCTGTTGACTCTTTTACTCGTTGTTCGTATGGATATCTAAACCCACTCTTATCACTTATAAAATAAGCTCTTACCACTAATTGTACTCCTTATACAAATCTTATAGAAGGCTTTATAAGAAGTGCTGCTCTTTCTCTGTCCTCTGCCATAGCGTTTGTTAATAATGCTTCATACTCTGCCTTCAAAGCTGCTACCCTTGTTCCCGGAACTCCCATTCTTTTAAAACCAAGATAATAAGCAAGCCCCATTGTTAAACAAGGCAAGTATCTATAAGGCACATCAGCGTTATCTATTGACTGATCAAAATTAAAAAACCTTCTTATAGAATGCATCTCTATAGTATCTGTACTATTTTCAGGTGTAGGCCAAACTAGAAAAGAAAGATTATCTCTTCCTTTCATAGTAGCATATTGCAGGGTTCTCCCTGTTGTTGTTTTATCTGGTATTTTTAAATATTCTTCTGCTGTAATACGTGTCATCTGTATATCATTAGTGCCTCTTCTAGAAGCAGCTTCTGTTATAGCTACAGTTGTACTTGGAATAGTATATGTAGATGTACCGCTTACCAAAGCTAATTGTGTAAACTCAGTAGTCCATAAAAGAATACCACGATTTTGCCAGTCACTTAGTAAAAGATTTAACGAGCGTCTAGCAGTAATACCATCATTACCAACAAAAGGAGGTCCACCTAAATGCTCGTAAGCTTCAGCTATTATTTCATCAATATCTAAATTAAAATCTTGACTAGTAGAAACTGTCATAACAATTCCTAATATTTCTTAATTGTTTTTTTTACGTAGTTGTATGCTTTTACTATCCAGTTAACAGGACAAAAAATGCACCCACATTCACCTTTACAGTTCATATCTTATCCTAACATCAAAGTAACAAAACCACCACTCGGAAGCGTAACATGTGCTTTGTTTTTAACACGTACACCTAGATCAGGAATATAAACATCAGAAGATCCACTTACTCCTAGTTTTTGTTTATATACGACAGGCTCTGCTCCTATTGTTGTAAGACCTGTAACATTCTTTACAACAAGCTCTCCAGCAGTTCCAGCAGTTCCCCAACTTAATGCTCTAATACGTGTAGGATAATCAGTAGCAGTTGCTGTTGCAGAAATAAATACGGCAGTTATAGCTGTAGTCATTTACTTTTCCTTTATAAAAATTCATTCATTATCTATAATAAAAGAGGGATGCCGTTTTAACAAGCATCCCCCTGATATTACATCAACTTAATGATTAACCAGCGTTGCCATAGAAACCACGCCAATCTGACCAACCAAAGCTATAACGCTCACGAGCCTTAAAGCGAAGGTTACCAGTGTCGAAGTCTGGCTCCATCTTTGTTCCTAGAGGAGCACGAACAAACATTTTCGTACCATTAGGAACATCAGTCTTTAAGAACCATGCGTCTAAGTCAGTGAAGCGATGGTTCACAAAGTCACCTTGTGGAATAACGCCCATGCTACGGATAGCATTGATGTCATTCGTATTTGTTGTACCAGCAACGTCACCAGCAGCACCTGCTAGATTATTACCATATACAACAGTTGTGGTTGACAATGTTGACTTCAGGATTTTTTGAGCAACGAACTGAAGATCTGGTGGGATATGCAATGAAACAGGCATAGCTCCAATCAGAATACCACGATCATCTTCTGCCTTTTGAACTTGGATAACTCCAGCTTCAAGAGATGCTTCAGATAAATCAGCAGCAGTTAGAAGGTTGCTTTGAACACCAGCTTGTACAGGGTGAGCAGCGGAGAACAATACTACGCCATCTCCACCTAAACCAGCAGTGAATCCGTTGTTGAAGATTGCAGCAGCCTTTGATTGCTTTGTGGATGCCATTGAACGTGCAAGAGACTTTGCTCTAATCTTAGCAAAAGTATCATACAAGTTATCTTCCATTGCTTCTTCAGTAACAGCAAATGCTAACGCAATCGTTTGATGCGTGTAACGTGCTGCCCAACTCTCACTAGCACTCTCATAAGAGACTGCCGATCCTTCTGCTTTCACAGGTGCTTCACCAAAAGCAGTCATTAAGACTTCTTCTTCAAAAGCACGATCAGAGTTTTCAACTTCATAAAGAGGACGATGCTCTTCATCAATTGATCCATACTCTAAACCAAAGATTGCATTTAAGCCGGGAAGAAGCTGTTTACCAATACTAGCTCTATTTATAGCCATTTAAACAGTCCTCCTAATTAGCTATTGAAGCAGCGTAGTCAAGATGATTAGAAATACGAACTAATACACGAGTATTAGCTTGATTCCAATCATTACCCTCAACTTCCCACAAACCAACTATACGTAGTGGATTTGCAAGCGAAGTACGAGAAGTGACTTGAACTGCCATTGCTGACTGACCTGTATAGGTATTACCTTCAGAAACTTCAACAAAGAAGTTTTGACTCTCAAGGTCACCAATAGTAACAGTAGCATTACATTGCATTACATAAATACCATCAGGATCATCCATAACATGTGCGTATGCATATCCGTCAGCCGATGAAGTACCAGAAGGCCAGTAGTTTAACCAAGTGGGTTGCTTCGAGGTAGGGTCTACAAACTGAGAACCTTGAAACACACCGATTGGTCGATCTGCTGTAACTGATACAGGTTGGATGTAACCAGCACTAACTTTGACTAGATCACCACGATAGATGTTATCCGCATAAGTATTAGCAATCTGATACTTATTGGTTCCCATCGTGTTGTATGAACTACCACGTTTGCGTACTGGAACAGCCCCATTATATGCTTTTGCTAAAGCCATAATAGTAGTTCCTTTTCAGAAAAAAGTTAAAAATTAAGCATCAAACTTAGGACTACGTCCTTTTGATACCTGCTCTTTGCTTGAATCTGTTATAGGCATTCTACGGTCAGGATGATCACTATGTAGTCTATTTCTAATAGCTTCTTCCATCTGTTTAGTACGTTTTAATTTTAACTCTTTCTTGGCCTCATGGTATTCTATTCGTTGTTTAGCGAGGGCAACGTCACCTCGTAATATGCAACCACTTAAAGAACCATCTTCTTTAACTTTAAAACCAGAAGACAACTCTGGACAATCTTTAGCTAAAACAAAAGTCCATCCCTCACGTTCTTTCTTACCAATGTTTTGAAAGTCTTCTTGACCGTCTAACATTATTCTGATCCAACGTAACACAAATCCTTCATCATAAAACTGTCGAATTAATGAGTCTGGAATTTTAAGCCAATCGTTATCTTCAATAGCAGACATGACAGCATCACGAGATAGTTCTTCTCTTTCTTCCATCATCCTTGATATATTCGGATTAACGGCTGGAGTCTTAGACTTTGTACCTTTTTCCGTTTCTTGCGTTTTAACTTCTTCAGACATTTATTTTCTCCGCATCGTAATTGTTAAACAACAGTCGTATAATCGCCATCAGATTTCTCTGCTTTCGCTTTCTCGGCTGCGTATCTTTCAAGTGGTATATTCCATTTTTTTGCTAGACTAACATCTTCTTTTGATAGTTTAACTTTTTTAGACGCAGGAGAATGCGATCTTCCTGCTACCACTTGTCGAGGTTTTGACGGAGTTTCCTCTTCCGACTTTTTATCACCAAACTTAGTAGGTAATTCTTCTCTGAGTCGAGCATTCACTTTATCATAAAATGATGGATCACTAGGATCTTCGCCCTTCTCCTTTAGTTCAGCATCGATAGAAAGAGCAACTGCTGTTGCTGTCCTGTCTTTACCAAACCACTTATTTGTTTCAGCCCATTCTGCTGCAAGAGGATCAATTTCTGTTCGAGGTGTGTTTTTATATTCCTCAACTCTTCTCTCTTGTTCTGCTGAATACTGATCTGATTGCTGCTTAATCCATTCCTTACGTTGATTAACCAACTTTAGTTCTGCCGTAGCATCAGCTATTTCTTCTTGGGCTTCTAATACTGTTATCTTGTTTCCAGTGTCATAAGCTTCTTTAAATTTAGTTCTAGCATTCTCAAGATTAGATTTAAGTTCATTTTCTTTAGAATCTGCTAGAGCACCATCATAATCAAACTTTAACTTACCAGCTTCTGACATCTGATAACGTAATTGATTTATCTCTTCTTTTGCTTTTAAGAGTTCATCATCACGATCTTTACGTTGTTTAATTAACTGACGTATTCTTTTTTCAGCACCCTTAGTTTCAATACCTTCTAACTCAGGAGTTTGTACAACGTCTTCAGACTCTTCTTCAACTATAACATTTTCTTGTGTTAAAGCTTCCTCAGTATTATCAATATCTATATCAACACTACTATCTTCTAGTGGATTTCCCCACTCATTTTCATCATTAATCATTTACTTCTCCGCAGTTGCGATCTACGTTTACGCTGCTAATGTGAACATTGGGTCCACATCGGATGGGTTCTCTATCTTCATTATGACCTGATCATCATAAATAAGCAAATACCTAATACCTTTATACATAAACTTTTGTCCTGTATGCTTACCATAGCACACATAGTTCCCTTCTTCGCACCAGTTTCCTTCTGGAAATTTATTAGGATCTTTATAAGCAAGTGATCCTATTTTAATTACTTTACCTACTGTTGTTAGGTATTGAATATCATCTCTAAACTTATCAGGCATAAGTATGCCACCTTTAGTTTTTCTTCTTATTGATAATGGACGAACAAGAACGTGATATCCGGGGATTTCTGGAAGTACTTCAGGATCAGGTACTCCGTCTTCAGTTATCCAATCATCGTTCATAATTGATTTTCCTGCGCTTGGTTCAAATACCACTTTAATCTTCCTCTAAGTTGTCAACAATATTTACTATGTAATCATCTACCACATGTATAGATCTTGTCAACCCCTCTATGATACCTGTTAAGTTTTTGTACTGTTCAAAGTCTTCGCACATGCCTGTGCCTATTTGACTTGTTAATTGATTTATTTGTTTTTGTATTATATTTTTTATTTCATCTAAATCTGATAACATACTACTTTAACATCTCCACCTTTTTCTAGCTTGTCTTAATCTGCTATTAGGGTTCTTAGCTGCTTTAGGAAACTTTTTCATCTGTCCTGCTGATCTAGCGCAATATGACTTACGTCTTTTAGCAGACTTGCTTCCCGGTTTTACCTTACCCGTGACAGCAGTTTTTAATTTACTTCCGGGGTTTTGTCTACGATACTTCTTTACACCCTTCTCTGTCAACCCTGCACCAGATTTTGTAGGACGTTTATCCCCACTCTTAATGCTCATGCCCTTCATGTTACTTTTTTTTCGTGCCATAAGTATTCCTGTATTTTTGTACTAAATAATTACAGTGATCTTGCCACCACGTATTCCAATCTTTGTAGTCTTTTTTAACTGGTTTTATAATACTATAGTCTATTGACATTTAAAAAGGTATTACTAATAAGTAGATAATAATATCTATAAACATACTATGCCGTCCTAAATCTTTTTGTTTTCTTTGCTATCTTTTTTGGCTGCTTAGAGTATTTCTTTCCGGCAGCACTCGCTTGCCTTTTTGCTTTCGTGGTCGCTGCATACTCGCTGTTTGTTAATTTTTTTATTGCCTTCTCTGGGAGATATCTTTCTCCTGTCTTCTTCGATGGTTTTCCTGATTTGGTCTTCCATTTCTGTTTACTCCATTTACTTAACTTATTACTTGGTTTCTTTTTACCTGAGTATGTTCCACCTGCATCTTTATAATACTTAGTAGCCAACTGCATTGCTCTTGCTGAATGACCACCCATTTTATTTCTTGCTCTTGCTTTAGCAGCAGCCCATTTCTTAGGATCTCTTTTAGTAGCTACAGACATTTTAACCCTCTACTGGTGGATGTTTTCCGTTATGCATACGTTCTATTTTTGATAGTCTATCTCCATTAGAGACAGCCATTACAAGTATACGCTCAAGTTCCCTATTGTTTTTTTCTAAACGTTCTGGAGAAAGTATATTAGAAAGTACATTTGTTTTCTGAGCATTTAAATCAATAGCATTTTCTTGTCTATCTGTTCGTTTATCTAAATCTCTTAATCTAGATTCATAATCAGATTTAATATCATTTAACTGCTCTATAACAGAACCCAGTTTTTGTTTTACTATTGTTGCTGCCGATACTATTGATATTAACATACCGCCAACAGTAATTATTAATTTAGCGTCTATCTCCATATCACTTTCCTATATATTAAGTATTTTCTTCTTCTACCTTATCTTCTTTTTCTTTTTGTACGCAATTTGCAGTTGCTGCTGTTATAGGAAATTTATAAGAAATAAGTGCAATCATTTCTGCACCTCTAAGATAGCATTCTGCTGTCGTGTTATAAGGTCCAAGCTCGTCCTCAAATTTTACTGGACATTCTGTTGGACTGTTTAAAATACAAACAATAATAAAAGAATAAATCATATTATGTTAACTTAAATAAGTTTCCTTCAGATGCTCTACGTCTTACAAGACCTTTGAGTGGTTTTCCGTTTTGGTTTACAAATCCATTTTCAAAAGAAAAAGCTTGATTATGGAACTCATCATAGTCTCCTTTATTTAAAGCTTTAAGCGCATTGCTTCTTTGAAACGCACCTAAACCTACGTTATCAATAAGAGATATAATCGCTGTTCTTTGATTTTTAGATAAAGGTACTTTTATAATATCGTCTACTTTTTTTCCTATTTTATCTAGCCTTTTCTTTAAATCACTCATAGCTTCTTCTTCTGTGACTTTGGTTTTCTTAGATTGAGTGTCACCAAAGCCTACAGTATAAAGACCTTCTTTTTCTTCAAAGTCAGTAGCAAAGTATCTGTCTGGTCTAAACTTTTCAAACTGAGCTACCACATCTTCTGGATTAGCATTCTTATTAAACTTATCTAAACCTTTCATATTAAACCTCGACTTTTTAAATAGTTCTTTTTGTACTTCTGGAACAGCTTGATCAACTTTTTGAAAAACTCTTTTCATTCCGGGAATAGGGCTTTCCATTCTACCCATTACTTTTTTAGGACCACTAGTTCCTAATACACTTCCGGGTTCAAATGAAGAAACAGGTTTAGGTGTACTTCCTACCGTACTTGGTTTCATTTCAATAGGAGCTATGTTTTTTGGTAGTATGTCTTGTTCTACTTTAGAGTCAATAGAAACTGGTGTAGCTGTAAAATCTTCTCCAATTTTAGTTGGTTCAGAAGTAGTAGGTATCTCAGGTAAGTCACTAATAACTTGAGTATTTAGTTTTGGAACTTCTGTTGTATTTAGTTTAATTGATTCATCAACAGCCCTTAGTCTATCTGTAAAATTTTCTTCTGTCTCATTTTTTTCTACTTCTTCTAAAATGTTTTTCATTGGTCCAGAAAGAGGAACATCAGAGGACTCACTAATAACTTGAGTATTTAGTTTTGGAACTTCTGTATTTAAATTAAATACTTCACTTGTTTCTTTTTCTACAGGTCTGAGTTTTCCTTTTTGTATTTCAGGTATACGATCTATAAAAGGTACTTCAGGTGGATTTAAGTTAACGTTTTCTTCTACAGGTCTGAGTTTTCCTTTTTGTATTTCAGGTATACGTTCTTTTGTCATCTTACTTAATAAAGTTTTATCTTCTCTTTCAGAAGCAAGAGGAATAGGTTGATCACCTACTTCAATTGTGTCTTCATCAAATACTTGTAAGTCTGATTCTATTGTTGGTGTTTCTGACTTATATTTATTTTCCATAGCAAGTAAAGCTTGTAGACGATCTGTGTCGTAAGGATTATCAGTGTCTGCTAACTCCATCTTATATGTTTCATAAGCATCTGCAATTTGTTCATCTACGGTTCGTTCTCTACCACCGCCAATTTTAGCAAAGAAACTTTCAAGAGCATCTCCTATTGGATTATTCTCAAAACTTTCTCTGCCTCCTCGTGCAGATAAAAACTCTTGAAACAGTTCATCTTTTTCAAAAGGTAGTCCTCCTTCTGCAAGACCCACTGTTCCCCCAGACGCATAACGATCTTCATTCATACGTTTGTCAATCATTAGGTCACGTTCTTTAGCAAGGTTCTTTAGAGACTCAATAGTTAACTTAGCGTTAGTAGTACGTATAGAAGCATCATCACGGATTTCAGCATCCATTTTATTTTGTTCACTTGTTGCAACTTTATTTGCTGCATCAAGTTTAACGCCCATTTCTTTTAGATCTAGCTCACGGTTCTTTATAGAAAGCTCTGCTGAATCTTTTGTTGCAGTCATCTGTAGTTTTTGTTGATCTAGGTCAAGTCTAGCTGCTTCAAGAAGTAGATTCTGATTCTCTAAAGAGTTTTCATCTGCTTCTCCGATATTAGCTTGAAGTACTTTCTCAGCAGCATCTATTGAAAGCTGACTCATTACTTCAGGAGAAACCTGTCCTTGTTGTCCTTGTTGAGCAGTATTTATAAGTCCTTGCATCTGTTGTTGATACTGCATAACCATATGCTGTTGTATATTTGCTTGAAGAACAGGAACAGCAGGAGCCATCATTTCTGTCTTACCTAATGTAGGATCTTCAATAAAAGCAGTCTTTACAGCAATATGTGCAGCATGATCCTGTTCCATAAATGCTTGAATAGGCATACCTTTAACAACTAATTCTATATCCGTAATTGGATCATGTGCTTCAGGTTTTTGCTGTGGTGTAAAGAACCTATCAGGATTCTGTATATTAGCAGCCTTTAGGATCGAGAGATGTACTTGTTGGATGTTGTACATTCCTTGTGGGGCTTGGGAGGAGAGTTGCAGAACCATTTGTGCCATAGATAAGCGATGGGCAGCAGAAGGAATATTAGGATCAGAAACAGGAATAACGTCAACCCTGCCGTCAAAGTCAGACTTAAATACAGCAGAAGTGACATTAGGTACGTCATAAGGATATTCATCAGGTAAAAACTCAAAGTTAATTTTAGAAAGAATACGAAACTCATCACGTTGGCTTTTGTGAAGTCTTTTATGAATTGCACTAAAGAACTTAGCAGATGACTCAATAAGAGCCATTGTTGTACCAACAGGTCCATAGTTAGATGACTCATTAACAATCTGTTCTGTACTGTCTGCAAACTTCTGTCCTGCTCCTGTCATCCAAGAAAGCATATTAAATAAAGTTTGAGAAGGTTCTTTATAAGGAAGAGGTACAATAGACTTCTGTAAGTCTAAACCTGTTGCCTCTACCTCACGAAACTCTCCGGGAGCAATAGGATCATTACCGCCTACGATACGTACACCACGAGCTTTGAAGCCACCGGGAAGGTTAGAGAACTGAGCAGCATCAACTAAACTACGTAGAGCAGATGTCGCACTCATAGCAAGGTTACCAAGTAAATGGATTAAACCAAGACCATAAAAACCAAAACCGGGAACAAATTTATAGTGTGTAAAATAAGTTTGTTTTGATTGTGTTATATCTTCTTTTGACCAGTTACGTCTAATTGCTATAACCTTTTGACTTTTTTGATCAACAGTAACAACATAAGGAAGAGATATATCATCTGGATGTGCAAAAGGTTCTGGTAAGTTAAGGTAACAGTGTTGTTCAAGTAGAACATATTGTTGATCCCAGTCTTCAGCAGGGCTAATACCCATGATAGAATCTATTTTACTTGTAAATGATGTAGGATCAGGAGTGCTAGGATCTCCAATATCAGCATCTAAATACATTCCATTAATAATATCGCGTTCCATTTCTGTCATAGAACGATAGATAACGTGCGTATATCTTTCTGCTTTCTGTAAGTCAGGTGCATGGTATGAAACATAAAACTGATCAACAGGGATAAACTCAGAACACGGCCTTCTTAGTGAAGGATCATAATACATTTTTTTAAAAGCACTACCTATTAATGGTAGATGAAACAACATTTTTTCAAACTCATCAAAATATTCTGGCATTTGCTCAGTAAATTGATAGTTCATAAAGTCTTGTACACGGGTAGACTGTGCTTCTCTTTCTTCGCTAGGGTCCCCAATAATCTGTGTGCGTACTGGACCTCCTGAAGGAAACAGTTCTATAGATGCTTTTGATTGAAACTTAACAGCAGATTCAATGATAAGAGGAGACACAGCAGTACAAGATCCTTCAAAAGGTTCTGTAGTTTCCTGTAACTTTAAACCAAGAAGATCAAATCCACGTTCAAACGTTGACTCCCATTCTGATCTTGATTCTCTATCTGCATCAAAGGACTCATAGACTTCAAGACCAATCTCATCTAATCTTTCTTCATCTATATACTCAGCTAAGTTAGCATAGTGATCTTCTGCACCTGCATCCATTTCTAATGGTAAAGAATCTAGACCTAGTTCTTCAAGATCATCTGGATCTTCTATCTCTATTTCTATATCTTCAGAGACTGTTTGATCTTCAGGTACACCTGTACCACCTACTAAACTTAGAAGAGGATTTCGCTCAATTGCCATAGATTTACATCCTTGATGTTTTATATATAAGATTTAGGTGAAAAATTCCAATACCCTTTACGAGGTGGTTGGTATATTTCATCATCTTCGTCATAGTTAGGATCGTTGTCATGTGATACATACCACGAGTCCCTCATATAAAGTATTGCCATTACCATTGCATCTACCTGATCATCATAGCGAGAATTTGGAAAACTGCAAGCCTCATCTATTAATTCCAAAGCCCAATCTTTTCCATCAGGTAGCCATATTCTTCCGCTCTCAAAAAAAGGAGTAGATGCTGTAGCTCTACTTACCTTATCACGATCAGGTGTATACTCCAAGACAGGCAGACCTGCTCTACGCAAATCCTGTAACAGTGACTGTCCAGAAGCTTTCTTCTCAATCATTATAGCGTCAGGTTTATGTTTATCATATTCTTCTTGTGCTGTCGATCTTAATTCAGGATACTCAAATCTTTTACGTACACTTCCTAATAAAATTAAATTAGATACAAGTCTTTCAACTCCTGCACTGTCAACTTCAAATCTTTCAAAGATACCCCATGTCTGCATAACAGAATAGTCAGCCGTAGTCTTTGCAGAGAAAGCTGTATCCATTGTTTGTATTATGAACTCACAATCAGGCGGTTCAGAGTGAGGCCACATCTTGAACCATCCCTTTTTAATTATACCACCTTCGTCTGGTGTAGGATCTTGCATATACAAAGACTGCCAGTATCTTGTACCGTTGTGTCTTTTAATCTCTACTTCATCAACCTTTAATAAGTTGTCTGGTTTCCATTCTGGAAAGTAACTTGTTCCTACGGGAAGACGGAGAAGATTAGCTGCATCTTCGTCAAGCCACGCAGGGATCTTTATAACTTCCCATTGATGTAATATTGTTTCTGTTTCATCTGCTTTTGACTCTGCATCCAACAACCAACCACATATATCATCTTCGTGGTAGCGTGTATTAATAATAACAATAGAACCATTCGGCATTAATCGTGTTCGTAGTCCAGCAGGATACCATTCTTTTATATATCTTCTTCCTGCTTCACTGAATGCATCTTCCTCTGACATTACATCATCAAGCATAGCAACGTGAGCACCACGACCAGCAATCTGTGTTCTGACTCCAGCAGCAACATACACACCGTTTTTATTTGTCTGCCACTTACCAGCAGACCTAACATCACTTCGTAGTTTAACATCTGGAAAGATTATACTAAACATTTCATTATTTATTATGTCTCTCACAGAACGACCAAAGTCACTGGCAAGCTGATCACTGTGACTTACACTTAGTATCTCGTGGTTTGCGTGTCTACCCATATACCATGCAGGAAATAGTTTTGAACATATCAAAGACTTTGAAGAACGAGGAGGAAGAAACACCATCAATCGTTTAACAGATCCATTTTCTATTTGTTGAAGCTTATGGCATATAAGTTCTATATGTCTTCCCATCTGAAAGTCAGCGACTAACAAAGGAGCCATTACTTTTACAAATGTAAGGAAGTCAGCAGATGACGCATTAACCACATTCTCAAATAGCTTCTCACGTAATGCCAACTCATCGGTATTAGCTGTCACAACTTAAACTCACCTGCTCCCGGCAATGATGTTAGACCTGCCATCTGTTGTTGAGGGTACTGTTGTTGCTGTGGCACAGGTGCTTGAGGTAATTGTTGTGGCATATAAGCATTAATAGCAGGTTGATTTATAGTGGATTGGTTCTGCATTTGGGACAGATTTGGGCCTATTTGGGGCGTATTTTGCTGTAATTCAGCTAAACGCAGGTTCTGTTGCTGTTGCATGTAATTCCCATAGTTAGTGGGATTACGTCCTAGAACAGGTGGTGTATTGTTTACTCCACCTATTGATCCGGGTGGAGGAGCCATAGTTTGTCCCACGTTACCTATCCTTTATCGTATTCGTAACCACCTACTACAGTGCATCCCATTTTATTCTCAACGATACCGCCTTTATCATAGCCCATTGTGTTATTTTTCATCTTCTTAACACCCATAGCAGTACCGCCTCCAGCTAACTTCTGTTTAGCTTTCTTTGCGTCCATCATTCCTTGCTTTGTATAAGGAAACTCTTTTCCACCTACGTTTGGCATAGTCTACTTCTCCGTCTTAAAAGGTTCAGGTTGTGAGTAATCTTCGTCTACTACAACATTAGTTTCTGGACCAAGAACATTTGGCCCCTTACGTGCTGCGCCATAGCCTTGTCCAGTTGGACGACCTACGATAGCATCTAGCTCAGATGTATCAGTTTGCTTTTCCATCATTTTCTTTTCCCTATTTAATCGTAATCGTAACTATCTACAACAGGACCACCTGAAGCCATACGAACTGTACCGCCTTTTTGTAGCTTTTTTTTCGTTGTTATAGTTTCATAAGTATTACCACCACCCGGAATTTTTATTCTTTCTTCAGTAACTGCGGTAGGTCGGTTTTCACCATCACCAAATGATTCTCGTTTTGCATTACGAGCAGGTGTCCCAAAACCTTTAGCTCTTTGAGCCTGTGTTCCAAGCGAATCAATCAGATTCATATCACTATTATAATCATCTACAATCTTACTTGATTTTTTATTTTTTGTGTCTACTGATTTACTGTCTAAATCATCAGTACCTCCTGCCTTTCTAAAGCTATCAGTTGCTTTTTTCTTTACTTTTTTTCGTAACCTTTCTGCTTGATCAGTTTGTCCCATCCTAGATTTAGGTTTTTTGACCCGTGTAGTTGTTAGTCCTAATCCCATAACTCAATGTACTCCTAATTTTGTATATGAAGAAGATTCTTTGTTTGGTGTATCTTCTTCTATGCTTCGTTTAAATTGTATATTCCCTAACTCATTATAAACTTGAAAGATAGAGTCAGCAGCTTCAACAAGTAGTTCCCTTACCTTATCCATCTCTGGACTTGGATTCTTAAAGGAAGGATGAGAACATATATAACTATGCCAGTTCTCAATAGTAAACTCTACTCTATCCATTGCCTGATGATAACCAAGTGTATTAGGAGCATAGTTTAATTCATTATAAGGTATTATTCCAGCGAATGACAAACGTTTAGAAACTCCGCTGTCTTCTTCAGATGTATCTATAAAATCAAAGAAATCTTTATTATTCACCTTTACCGCCTTCAATAACTTTAAAACCAGCAATACCAGCGAGACGATCTATATCTTTCTTTACATCCTCGCTTGAGTCTGTGTCACTAAGTGTTGTCATTTTTATCTTCTGTTCTGTTCTATCAACAAACATACCTAGATGCTTTGCTACGTTCTCAATAGATCTATTTGCATTTGTGTAGTCACCATTCTGAACCGCATGTTGATACACTTCATCTAATCTTTGCAGCACATGGTCAGCACTCCACGCCATACGATCTATAGCGACTTCACGTAGATCATTGATGCGTTGTTCTATCTTTGGTTTCTTTAGGAGTGTGGATGCCCGTCTACGGGTATCAGAGTGGTTCTTTCCGGGCGCATATCCTGCTGCCTTATATGCTATCAGGCTGTCACCTGTAGCTATGAACTCCATACAGAACTTCTCCTGCTTCGGAGACATACCTGCTATAAAGTTACCAGCTTTAAAGGGTTCACCTTTTTCTGCACGTTCTAACACAGAAGTATCCTTTTCATGTTTATTTTCTTTAGTATAGTTCTTTTTATTTATTCGTGCAAGTCTAACTTCTTTTCGTCTAGACCATTCCTTACGCATTTCAATCAGGTCTTTACCTGCATTACTCTTCTTACGCCCCTGTGCCGTAACACGAATGAGGGAACGTAGTTCATCATTTGTTAATTTTCCGTAAAGTATATGGGGCTTTGGATCAATCTGTTTCATACTGTAACTATAGTATCAGTTAGAAACTAATCTAAAAATAAATAAAACAAACATACTTGTTGTTCTCTCTCTTGGTTCTAATTGTATCAGATAGATTCTGTTTGTCAACCCCCTTGTAACGCCTAGCCGAAAAAAAAACAGGAGCAGCTAAAATTCACTGCCCCTGTAAAAGCAAAGGAGAGATCTATAGTATAGCAGTATAATATAAATAATGTCAAGTGTTGACACTCAAGTTTTTTTTATTTATATATTTAGAATGAAACAAAAGAAAGCATTGGTAACAGGAGTAACAGGTCAAGACGGGTCTTACCTTACTGATCTACTTCTAAAGACACAGTACAAAGTCTACGGTCTTGTTAGACGTAGCAGTACTCCGAATAAACAAAACATTAATAAATTTATTGATCATCCTAATTTCATACCGTTCTACGGTGACTTAACAGATATCAACAGTATCATATCAGTTATATCTGATACACAACCTGATGAGATCTATAATCTAGGAGCACAGTCAGATGTACGTATATCCTTTGATACTCCTGTGTCAACAGGTGATATTAATGCATTAGGGGTTATGCGGATACTTGAAGCCCTACAGTCATTAGATGTTAAGAACTGTAAATTCTACCAAGCAAGTACCAGTGAGTTATTTGGTAAGGTACAAGAAACACCCCAAAAAGAAACAACACCTTTCTATCCCCGTAGTCCCTATGGAGTTGCAAAGCTGTATGCATACTGGGCCGTTAAGAACTATCGTGAAGCCTATCCTGATTTCTTTGGATGTAATGGGATTCTATTTAACCATGAGTCTCCGTTACGTGGCGAGAACTTTGTAACACGTAAAATAACTAAATATGTAGCCAATAGACACACACATAAACATATCAGACATGATCCGCTGCAACTGGGAAACTTAGATGCCAAAAGAGATTGGGGTCATGCCAGAGACTATGTTCGTGGTATGTGGCAGATGATGCAGCAAGACAAACCCGATGACTACATACTGGCTACAGGTGAGACACATTCTATTCGTGAGTTTGTTGAACTCGCATTTAGTCACGTTGGTGAAGATATTATCTGGGGTGGTAGTGGACTCAACGAGAAAGGCTATACCAGTAAGGGTCAGTGTGTGGTTGCAATTAATCCTGACTTCTACCGCCCAGCCGAAGTGGAACTATTACTTGGTGACCCGACAAAGGCAGAGACTGTTCTCAAATGGGAACGGAAGTATTCTTTTAGTAATCTCATAGAAGATATGATGAATAATGATATTAAGTTACTTATGTAAAATTCTGTAATTTTTGAAATTATTTTCACCTCCTATTATCTATATAAGACGCGCGCCCTGTTTTCTTCCCCCCCGTCCCCAAAAAAGGCCCCCAGAAAAACTGGGAGCCAAGTTGGGAGGTTAAAAAATTATGCGATGGTGTCTAGCTTTCCCACCACCTTCTCGACTGGCGTTGGGTGCTTGGGCGGGATTACGAGCACTCTATCGTGGAACACTATCCCAGAAATAAATCCCAAAACAAACACCATTAAAAAACCAACTGTGAATATAAATATTTCAAACATTATCAATCTCCTTTATGCGAATGCTAAAAAGCAAAAGTAAGCGGTTGCGAATATGAATACGAGGCTGAGTATTTCTCCAAGTATTATAAGAAAGTTTCTAAATCTTCTTGTCATGTTGTCTCTCCTTGTTGGAGGTTGGGGGCTTGCGCCCCCTTCCCGTTAAACGTCTATTGAAATTGTAGCTTCTCGAAGTATCTCGTTTACTAACTCGATGATTTCATCTTGTGTCATAAACTTAGCTAACATGTCGGAAGCTTCTTCTGTAGGTAGCTGCGCTTCTTCTCGCTGAACCTCAACCTCATTCTGAAGAGTTTCTACAACAGCTTCTAAGTCCTTTACTCTATCTTCTAGACAATCTTTCTCAGCATCCATACAATTTAAACGTTCTTCTAAAGTGTCTGTATCTATTTTTATTAAATCACTCATTTTAACTCTCCATTTGTTTTTGTTATGTGGACAATCCACACTCTTATAATAAAACATTACAGTATATATGTCCACTTGTTTCTGTAAACCGTTTTATCTTTAAACTTTCTAGAGCCGACAGGCGAAAGAATTGAGTCCGAACGCAGTGAGGTCTGCATTCTGAAAGAAATTTCCGACATAAAAAAAACCCCCACCGTTTCCAGTGGGGGCCAAGTTTGGGAGGTTATGAATTAATACAGGCATTTAGATTTAGTTTAACAATGCCAAATTCTTTGGTAGTGATACTGGTAAAACCACCAGTCGAAGCGACCACTTTAGTTTTACCTGATTTGGACAGTGGCAATGTTTTTGGATCGTTGCCGTTGGTTGCCATTGTGATTACCAAATCGCCTTCTTTTGTTACTTTGATATCTTTTAACATGTCATATTCTCCATTTGTTTTTTTGTGCCGTTATTGGCAAGTTCAGAATACTATAATTTAATCACATTGTCTACATATTTTTTACTTTGTCCTTTTATATATGATCACGTACTCGCATGAGAGACCGACTTGTCGGTAACAGCAGTCTTATCTTAGCTATCTGAGCCGACACGCTCCACGATACCCACCCCACCCTGACCCCCATGTGATACAGAAAGTGCTTGACAGTGACATTTACGCAACAGTTTCCGTGTCTGTGTCTGAACAGATCCCGTCTGAGTCTGGTTGTCTTGCCAAACTAGAACCAGTTTAGGTTCAGTTATGTAAAATTCTGTTTTCAGAGAATCAAGAGGGTATTCTGGGGGATATCCCACACAAAACCAGTCTAATCCCAGTCAAATCCCCATAAGAGTCTGTCGTTCAACTCATAGATTACCCAGCTATATCAAGGGGCTGTGACAAATCTGCAACACTTTGAATTTATTTTTCGTGTTCGCTGTTTGTTCTGCTTGACGGGTTTGTTCGTTTTGCTACAATGCCCGCCATCGACAACAACAAAAACTGGAGAGTTTAACATGACAATGATAGCTAATTACCCAACAAAAAAAGAATGCAGAGCCAATATCGGCAGACGATTACGCTACACTGAGACATCAATGTTTGGCCCAGAGTACAAGCAGAATGGTGTTCTGTTTGTCTGCAATCGTCCACAGATAACTGGATCTGGTCGAGAATGGTTTGGTCAAATAACCATGAAAGACGGCTTGATCTCGGAGGTAGTATAGCATGGCAACGTGTCCTCAGTCTGATCAAATACTAATCAAAAATAACGCAAAGTATAGGAGATTACTTGATGTTAGTTAAAGAAGCGAAAGCGATTATTGGATCTTTAGGTTATCCAAGCAAAATGCCTTGTTTATCTTATGGTCTGCCAGCTTGTGAAGCTAAATGGGTTCCAGAGTTTTGTAAGAACCTGAACCTACCAATACCACCTCATTACGGCTGTGATTTCGGATCGTTGTTAGCCAAGAATCCAGACAGTCCCTGTCATAATTGTTATGCTGACAATAGGGGTAATTATACCTATCAGAGCCTCAAACATGGTCAGTTATTACGTTTACTTGGTACGTATCATTCACTGTGGAAAGACGCAATGATCATGCTAATTGATCGTTATATTGACCCATCTGAGCCGTATTTTAGATGGTTGGATAGTGGTGATTTACCACATAAAAAGATGTTACATGACATTGTTGAAATAGCTAATGCACTACCACATGTTAAGTTCTGGTTGCCTACTCAGGAACGCAGACTAGTCAGTAAGTTTCTCAGATACAACAAGAAACCAGACAATCTTTGTATCAGAATCAGCAATGTTCGGAAAGATTCCCATGCACCAGAATCGACAACAACATTCAAATTTTTTGCCAAAAATGTTATCACTTCTTCCTCAATTTCTACTGAGAATAAGCATAATTGTCCCTCTGATCAGTACGACAATACATGTGGCCCATGTAGGAAATGCTGGGATACAGGTAACGAACATACCATTTACAAACTACATTAAGGAGATAAACAGATGAGTAAAAGTCAACACTATCAATATCCATCTGATGGCTGGTTTATTGAAAAAGTTTTTGAGATTGCATTTGGAGATGATGCGATTAACCGTAGTTTTACTTATGAAGAAGTTATAAAAAAATTACAAGAATATTCAGATAATTCATTAATGGTTGAAGAAATAAAGGAGATAAACACATGAGTAAAAATTGGTTTCAAGACATGTTTGATCAGGCTCACGCCATACATGTTAACCGCTATAACTACACTGATCACTCAGAGATACCTGAGATAATTGCTGATCATGTAGCGAGTATTAGTAACAAAAAAGATGTTACTGATTTGTCGTTGAATGATATCAATGACTATTTAAACGAAAGAGATTTGATGGACACACTTTCATCTGTTCACTTTCACAATAACAACTTAACTGGAGAATAAATAAAATGGATAATACTTTTACACGTTTCAACGAAGACTCAAGCCTGTATTTTAACACTGAACTCAAGCCTCTTTATGCTTATGATAGCTATGATAATATTGTTCAAGCTGGTAAGTTTCAAGGTGTTGTTCGTACTGATACAAACGATTGTCTTGGTGTGTTCAAAGAGGACAGTTACACACTTGTTAAAAATACTGATTTCTTTACTGGTATTGAAGATCAATTGATAGACTACTTTGATCCAATTGTTGTTGATTCAATTGAGGTAAATGACCACATCAGTCATAACGGTGCCAGTTCAATACGGGAATATAGATTCCCAACTATCTCTAAAGCCATCGAGTCTGATAGACATAAAACCAGCTTAACTTTTAGAGTTATTGGTTGGAATTGTTTTGATGGTTCTAGTCGGTGTCGTATAGTTGTTGGTAATGTTGATATGTTTTGCACTAACGGTATGATAACAGGAGATTATGATGCCAGCTCTAAGAAACGAACAAGTGGTTTCAGCTTAATGAATTTCTTAAACAATGTTACAACAGGCATCAAACGATTTGAAGCTGATGTGTTACGTTATCAGTCTTATGCTGAAACAAAGGTTTTAACACCATATGTTCACTCGTTCTTCGAGAATTTATCAGGTGTTTCTGAGCGTAATGTTAAGCGTTTACAGGAACAATACCAAGAAGAAATGAGCGTCAGAGGTAATAATCTCTGGGCAGTTGTGTCTACTTTAACAAACTATGCATCACATACAGATGGTCGTTTCCCTACTAGGAATACAGGCAATAACCATGATGGTGTGACCTCGTTTAACCGCCAAACCCAAGTAAATAAATGGCTTAATTCTGATGCCATGCGTCACTTACAGCGTAACTCGGTAATGGTTTGATCATATGAAAAACAGTATGATTATTTGGTTGTCTTGGATATGTTTAATACTACTTCTGGGACATTTAGTTTAAAAATAGGGGCTGGGGCATCGTTAAGGTGTCCCAGTAAATACTTTGCCTAGACTAACAAGATGTAAGATTTGCACTATAAAAATAGGGTGGAGAAGTAGAAAACCTAAACCGTTTTCGATGCCATGTAACATCAATGGATGCCCATATGATCAACAATTTAACTCTGGAGAAATGATTTATTATGACAAAACAAACAGAACAGAACGATTCAACAAACAAAAAAAACTACTTAGAATGGTGTGATTACTACGAAAGAAAGTATAACTTCATGCCAGCATGGTGGTGGAATGACTACATGAGAAAGAAAGAGTATAAACATTACTTAGATGGATACAGTACATGAGTGATATAAAAGAAACTTTATTATCCCTGTATGAGGAGGGATTGGATATGGGTTTATCAGAGTACGATGCTGAGTGTTTTGCTTATGACAAGTTAGGATCTGATATTAATAAACTCAGCTATAACGCAACCAGTGACAAGTGGGAAAACAAGGAGATGAGTAATGAATAATAGTATTAAACAAGATCTAGCAATTGAAAAGGCTGTTGATAATATGGTTTTTAAAATGTCCACTAAACATTTAATGGATTTTGTTTTTGAACATAGGTTAATATATTTCAATAACCATGCTACTGTTGATGAGATCAACGATCTGTTAAGGGAGCACGGCTAGTGTTAGCTGAGTCCATTGTTTGCCTAGCCTTGAACATCTACTTTGAGGCTAGGAATCAACCCATTGAGGGGCAGATAGCTGTCTCTCAAGTGGTTCTCAACAGGGTAAAGTCTAATAAGTACCCAGACACAATCTGTGCTGTTGTAAAGCAGTCTAGAACTTATTCTTCTGGTCATCCAATAAAAAACAAATGTCAATTTAGTTGGTATTGTGATGGTCTGAGTGATAAACCAAAAGACAAAGACGCATACAGATGGGCAATTACTTTATCTGACTACATTCTAAACACAGAAAACATTGATAATTATGTAGGTAAATCAACACATTACCACGCTAACACAGTCAGACCAGTCTGGGCTTTATCTAAACAAACACTTGCTATAATCGGAGATCATATTTTCTATGATTAGTGTCAAGCAATTTATTTGTGTTGCAAAAATGTCACATAAAAAAATTAAAAAACCCCGACACGAAATTAATGCTTGACTTTGAAAATCCGCAAGCGCAGTATCCGGTTGTTATCGATTTTGTTACTGTCGATACATGATAAGAAAAAAAATAAAGTAACAAACACTTAGTAACTAACAGATACAAAGGAGAGAACGTATCAATGAACATATTTTATTTAGATAAATCATTTGCAAAATCAGCACAGTATCATTGTGATAAGCATGTAGTCAAAATGATATTAGAAACTGCACAGTTACTGTCTACTGCACATAGAGAACTAGATGGCGATGAGTATGCAGACAAAGTTTCTTTATATAAATCAACACATAAGAACCACCCCTCTGCTGTATGGGTACGTTCTAATCAGAACGCATACAACTGGGCCTTTATGTTGTTGTATAACTTGTGTGCAGAGTACACAAAAAGATACAACAAGACACACAAGACCTCAAAATTACTTAACAGCTTAGTCTATAAACCTGAGAATATAAAGTTCTCTAGTTGGAACGACACACTAACACCACCACCACAATGTATGCCAGATGAGTACAAGCATGAAGATACTGTCACTGCTTATCGTAACTATTACTTTGGTGCTAAGAAATCATTTGCAAAGTGGGCATACTCTGACACACCTGATTGGTGGATACAGACGGAGGAACATAATGAACTGTTGGCATTGTAAGACTGAGTTGATTTGGGGTGGTGACCACGACATAGAAGATGAAGATGATACCTATGCTATGGTCACTAACCTGAGTTGTCCTAACTGTGAGAGTATTGTAGATGTTTACTATCCAAAGGAGAGAGAAGATGAAGACATATAATGTAAAGACGTACAGGTCTGTTATATTTGAATTAAATCATTGTGTTGAGGCTAAAGATGAGGCATCAGCAATGGATCAATGTATAAGATGGTATGAACCAAATCAGATTATGACAGTGGATAATTTCTTGGACTGGATTGACCCAAGAGAAGATGAAAAGTCTATACAGTTTTGCTATGTAGAGGAGGAAGAAGATGCCTGAAGAATTTGAACATGAGTTAATAGGTGTACTACAAGAACACTATGGTAAAAACTTTGACTATAATTGGGACAGTGAAGAAGATGGATTTTATATCCGACTTAGAGTATGGAAGGAGAAAGTTGATGGATGACTATGAAGAAAAAGAATGTCGAGAGTGCGGTCACATGACCAATGCTTACGAAGGTTTTATTGTAGGTCTGGATGAGTTCTATTGTCCTGACTGTTGCCCAGAGGAGTATGGAGAATGATTGAAGAAAGACTTGATGACAGTGATGAAAGAAGAAGAGAACTCTTTGAAGAGTGGCTACACACAGGACCTCATGTAGTTTTTCATTCTATTGATGAGACATGGAATGACGAAGAAACGTTAGGTTTTCGTGTAGACTTTGCAATAACAAGAAAGGAGGAAAAAGATGATGGACAGTTGGACTTGTTCTAGATGTGGATGTATACACATGGAAGAACAGGAACCCATATCATGTATCATGTGTAACAACGGTACATTTTATGACGATCCTACTAAGTTTTTTGATAGGAAAGAGAAGAGAACATATGACGAAGAAACGTGATCCATCGTGGAAATGGTTGAGAGCATTGACACATAGAGCTATCCCACCCAAGAAAGGAAGGGCTAGTTACAATCGTAAAAAAATTAAAGCAAAGGAGATACAAGATGAGAAAGATCAAACAACCAAAGACAATGGTTAGATGGGGACATGAAGATGTCAGTATGCTTGAGATGTTTACTGATCTAAACAGATGCGTAGCTGAAGTTGTCAGAAATATGTATGATATGGATGGTGATATGTACATGTCAGACTACCAAAAGCTTTGCTCAGTTCAGTGGAAGATAGAGAGCACACTTGAATTACTAAAAAAAGAAAAATGAAATGGGTAAGTTTTTAAACCATTCCACATGCTCTAACTGTGGATCATCTGATGCTAATTCTCAGTACGAAGATGGTTCATGGTGGTGCTTTAGTTGCCACACTTATACAAAAAAAGAAGAAGGAGATAACGACATGGCATCAGTAGCCAAGACACTACAGACTAACACTGTAGCAACACAACAAGGATCATTTGAAGCTCTAACTGATAGAGGTATTACTCTTGAGACTTGTAAGAAGTACAACGTAACTGTAACCAAAGACTTTGATGGTGAGATCACACACCATAACTATCCTTACTACGACAAGAACAATTCTTTATCTGCCTACAAAATAAGAGAGATAGAGAACAAAGAGTTCAGAACATCTGGAAGCTGGCCTATCACTAGTCTGTTTGGGCAACAGCTTTTCAATAGTCCTTCTAAGTTTATTACTGTGTGTGAAGGTGAGTTAGATGCAATGGCTACTCATCAGATGCTAGGTAACTATCCTGTTGTATCAATACGCAACGGTGCTGGTTCAGCTTTGAAAGACTGTAAACGATCACTTGAGTTTCTAGATTCCTTTGAGAATATTGTTATATGTTTTGACTCAGATAGTGTTGGAAGAAAGTCAGCCCAAGAAGTAGCTGATCTATTTACTCCGGGAAAGTGTCACATACTTACAACTTCTCTCAAAGATCCATGTGAATACTTAGCTAAAAATAAATCGAAAGACTTTGTTTCTGAGTGGTTCAACAACAAGAAACAGTACGCACCAGAAGGCATCGTCTGTCTCTCTGACATGTGGGATTCTCTCAGTGAGAAAGAAGAAATAGTTTCGGTAGACTATCCATATGAAGGATTACAGAAACTAACATATGGCATGAGGCTTGGTGAGTTATGTACATTTGCTGCCGGAACTGGTGCAGGTAAATCTACAACTGTAAGAGAGTTAGCTTACCATGTACTGACACAAAGTGAATACAATGTTGGCATGTTGTTTCTTGAAGAAAGTGTTAAGCGTACAGGTTTGGCACTCATGGGTATACATGCAAACAAACCATTACATCTACCAACCTGTCAGTATTCTGACGCAGAGTTTAAGGAGTCATTTGATGCTTTATCTATGGATAGACGAGTATTTCTTTTTGATCATTTTGGGTCTTGGGGTATTGATCAGCTTCTTTCTAGAGTAAGATTTATGGCAAAGGGATTGGACTGTAAGTTTATATTCCTTGATCACATATCAATCGTTGTCTCTTCTCAAGAGTATGGCGATGAACGAAGAGCTATTGATGAGGTAATGACCAAGCTACGTATGCTTGTACAAGAACTCAACATACATCTTGGAGTTGTTACTCACCTCAAACGTATCTCTGGTGACGGGCATGAAGGTGGCAGTCAAGTATCTCTTAGTCATCTCAGAGGTAGTCAAGGCATAGCACAGCTTTCCGATATGGTTCTTGGACTGGAGCGCGATAGTCAGAACGAGAACGAAGAAGTAAGAAACACTACACTCATACGTGTTCTAAAGAACAGGTTCAGTGGTGATACTGGCCCAGCTAGTTACCTTAGATACGACAGGGAAACTGGAAGACAGTTTGAGATAGACTCTTCTGAGATGAACAACGATGATGACGATGATGAGTACCCACAACCACAAGACACATCATCAATCTTTGACAGTGTGATGGAGTAAGTACATGTATCCATTCAATAAAAGACCATATAGAGATAGAAGAGTAGAGTATAGAAACAAAAGAAAGTTAGCAAAAGAAAAGGCCGTTGAGTATATGGGATCAAAGTGTCATCACTGTGGCTGGTGTTATGAGGTTCTTGATGTGTTTGAGTTTCATCATAAAGATCCTTCTGAAAAAGACTTTAACATAGGACAGTTCATTACTTGTTCTTGGGATAAAGTAAAAAAAGAACTAGACAAATGTCTCATGCTATGCGCTAACTGTCATAGGATTGAGCACGATAGGATAAAGAGACTTGAAACTAGTACTTGACATAGAAACAGATGGACTGGATGCCAAGTGTGTTCACCTTGTTGTTTGTAAGAACATAAACACAGGTGAGTTGTATTCTTTTCGTGAAGGAGATAAGGACAAACTACAGTCTCTCCTTGACGGAACTGATACTCTTATTATGCATAATGGTATATCATTTGATCTCCCTCAGTTAGAAAAACTTTGGGGCATCAAGTATCCATATGCACAGATACTAGATACATTGATAGTTGCTCAGTTAAACAATCCAATACGAGAGGGTGGTAACAGTCTTGGTAACTGGGGTGACATCCTAAAGTTTCCTAAGATGAAACAACCCGACTCGTTTGAACACTACACCCCTGAGATGCACAAGTATTGTATCAGAGATGTTGAGGTTACTGAGAAACTTTATCTACATCTACGTGATGCGATGCGTGGATGGTCTAAACATTCTGTTAAGCTTGAGCATACAGTGAGAAGACTACTTGATATACAAAAGAATAATGGTTTCTTTATTGATCAAGAGAAAGTACTTGGTCTTCTTGCTATGCTTGACGATGAAGCAGGAACACTTGAAGAGAAGTTAGTTAATACATTTGATCCTACGATCAAAGAGATGAAGACAAAGACAAAAATAATACCGTTCAATCCTCAGAGCAGACAGCAGATAGGTGATCGTCTTATGAAGAAAGGATGGAAGCCTACACAATTTACTGAGAAGACAGGGCTACCTGTTGTCAATGAAGGTACGCTAGAAAACTGTGACCTACCTGAAGCAAGAGACATACAAAGGTTTATGTTGTTACGTAAGCGTAGCTCTCAAGCATCTTCATGGGTCAAAGCAATCAATCAAGAGACAGGCAGAGTACATGGTGATGTACGTACAATAGGTGCAGTAACAAACAGGATGAGTCATAACTCTCCTAACATGGCACAGATACCTGCTGTTTATTCTCCTTACGGTAATGAGTGTAGGTCTTGTTGGACAATTGAGAACCCACTAACACATAGACTGGTTGGTGCGGATGCATCTGGTTTAGAACTCAGGTGTTTAGCTCACTACATTAACGATGATGATTATATTCACGAGATACTTAACGGTGATATACACTCAGCTAATCAAAGGATGGCTGGACTTGAGACAAGAGATCAAGCAAAGACTTTTATCTATGCATTTCTTTATGGTGCTGGTGCAACCAAGATAGGTTCTGTTGTAGGTAAAGATGCCAATGCAGGACAAAGACTTATCAATAAGTTTCTAAGTTCCATGCCAAAGTTAAACAGGTTCAGAGAGAAGACAATCATCGAAGCTGAATCAACTGGAATGGTTCGTGGATTAGATGGTAGGTACTTTCATATCAAGTCTTCTCACTCCGCAGTTAACACGCTACTACAGGGAGCAGGTGCTATCATCTGTAAGGAGTGGCTTGTTCACATAATTAAATATGTAAAGGCAAAAGGTTTAGATGCAAAACCTGTAGCCAATATACATGATGAGGTACAGTTTGAGGTACACAAAGATGATGCAGAAGAGTTCTGTTCTATCACTAAGATAGCAATGAAAGATACAGAGAAAAGTTTAGCTGTCAGATGCCCTCTTGATAGTGAAGCAAAGATTGGATCGAACTGGGCAGAGACACACTGATGATAGATGAATTTAATATCAAAGAAGATTGGATCACTTTGGCTAACAAGAAGTCAGAGGAGATGGGAATACTAAACAACTCTATCTCAAAAGGAACTGGCAATGTAATAGGTTTCTTAGGTGAGATAGGTGTTAACGATATGATAAAAGATAGTGAGATATCAAACACTTATGACTATGATATTAAGACACCCAAGTTCACGATAGATGTGAAGACTAAACGATGTGGTGTCAAACCATTAGATTATTACATGTGTAGTGTGTCAGCTTACAACACAAAACAAACATGTGATGTCTATGTATTCGTCCGAATGTTACATGACCTGTCAAAGGGTTGGGTGCTAGGATGGATAGAGAAAGAAAAGTATTTTGATGAAGCAACATTTTATAAGAAAGGAGAAAAGGAAGGAGACAACGGATTTATTATTAAGGCAGACTGCTACAACCTGCCTATAAAAAAGTTACACGATATTAAATTTTTTTCTTGACTATCGATATCGGTTGCTTTATTTGTAGTGAGTACTAAATTTTTGAAACCTATAGAAAACGAAGAGGATAAAAACTATGCCAGTTATTTCTGGAAAAGCTTATTGGCCTAAACTACACACCCCGATGGGTACACCTATGTCACCTGATGACAAACGTTACTCCATTGAGATTGGTAATCTTGACAAGAAGAATGTTGAGGCTGCCAAGAGTTCAGGATTAAATGTTAAGACAGATGATCCTGAGTCAGGTAAAGCCAATGCTGGAATGAAAGGTAAGTTCGTAACATTAAAAGCATATGGATACGATTACAATGGTAATCTGAACCCGAAGCCACCATTAGTCGATGGTTCTAATAAACAACTTGATGATTCTATGTATCAAAAGTTGGGCAATGGTTCAGTTGTTAATGCTAAGTTTGTCTCCAAGACTACGAAGACAGGATTTAACATGTTCCTTTTACAAGGTGTTCAGTTAGTTGACCTTGTTGAATATGATAATCCTAACGCAGGAGACTTAGAAGATTTCCCAGTTGTTGAAGGTGGGTTCAGTGAAGAACGCATTGAGGATTCTCCTATATAACTTAGCATAAGAAGGTGATAGCATTATGAAAAATATCTCCACGTTAACACATGATCTTGAACAGTTGTGGCAGAAGGGTTCCTCTCCAGACCCTGAACTACTAAAAGTATTTTGTGATAATGTTTCTGATGCTATCACCTCTTCTTTTACAGAAGCTGTTAGCAAAGAGAAGCGAACTGTACTAAGAATGTCTTCTCTCGGTAAGCCAGCAAGACAGTTATGGTATGAGTCTAGGGACAGTACAGAACCTGAACAGCTAGACTATTCCACAAGATTAAAGTTTCTTTATGGTCATATGATAGAAGAACTACTTGTTTTATTAGTTAAGATGGCAGGACATTCTGTAGAAGATCAACAAGAAGAACATGATATAGATGGAGTTAAGGGACACCAAGACGCTAGAGTTGATGGTGTTCTAGTAGATTTTAAATCAGCATCAGGTAGATCCTTTAGTAAGTTTAAGAACCAAACACTTACAGAAGATGATCCCTTTGGATATGTAGGACAGATGTCTGCATATGCACACAAGAACAACGATCAGGAAACAGCTTTCATTGTAATGGATAAACAAACAGGTCAAGTAACTGTGATGCCCTTACATCGAATGGAAATGATTGACCCTGAAGATAGAGTCAAAGAATTAAAACAAGCACTATCAAAAGATACTCCACCTCAAAGATGTTATGATGATACAGCAGATGGTCAATCAGGAAATAGAAAGTTGGCTACTGGGTGTTCGTATTGTAGATTTAAATTTGAATGTTGGGAAGATGCTAATGATGGTATTGGTTTACGTGGTTTTAATTACGCTAATGGTACACGGTATTTAACTGAGGTAAGGAAGCTTCCCAATGTCGAAGAACTCACTCCCAACTTTTAGATCCAGCTTTGAAAAGAATGTGTATCTTGATCTCAAAGAAAGAGAGATAGATGACTTTGAGTATGAGCCATACAAGATTGACTATAGGGTTCCTGAGATAAGTAAAAGGTACACACCTGACATAGTATTACCTAATGGAATTATACTTGAATGTAAGGGATGGTTTCCTTTAAAGGACAGACAGAAGATGATCTTTGTAAGAAGCAGTAACCCAACACTTGACATTAGGTTCATTTTTATGGATGCTACAGTAAAGATAAGAAAGAATAGCCCTACTACATTAGGTGACTGGGCTACTAACACAGGATTTCAGTGGGCAAGTCGTATTGTTCCTGAGAAATGGATCAATGAACCGAAAGCTAGACACAGAACAACACATGAAGATCACGACCACCGTAAGTATGTCGGATCAAAATATGGAAGATATTCATCTTGGTAGTAATAATACATGGGATCATTTCTCTTCTACATATATTTTTAACGAAGGACAAGAAGAACTAAAGAGATCAAGCCCAGAAAGGGTAATGTTTATAGCAGTATTTTTACAGTCTTTATTAGATGCAACTAAACCAGAGTATGAAGGAGAACCAAAGACAGCAGTAGCAGACAGAGACTGTGCAATTAAATGGTTTACTATTCCTGATTGTGTAACCGCATCAACTTTTGAACCTATATGTGAACTTGCAGGAATAGATCCATACTATGCACGTAGGTATTTTAAAATGATAATGAATGGAGAAAGAGAGTTTACATATAGAAGAATTAATATTCTTTTAAACGCTACTAAAACTTAAAACTGGAGAGAGTAAATGAGTTCAGATTACTACTTAAATAAAATGAAAGAAGACACTATGTTATCGCCTTACAGTAATAAGAATAAAGATGACACAGTAGATATGGTTAACCAACCACCTCACTACAATCGTAAGAATATTGAGGCTATACGTGCAATAGAAGCCAGTATGGAAGACTCAGATTTTTGTGGTTACTTAAAAGGAAACATACTTAAATACTTGTGGCGTTATAACTACAAGGGTAAGCCTTTAGAAGATTTGGAGAAATCAAAATACTATTTAAATCTCTTAATAGAAAAGGTAAAAGAAAGTGAATAACTCTTTGAATGCAAACCCTAATCCTAAGTATAATTATCTAGAATCAAAAAGAAGAACAGAGCTTTTGATTGATAACATAACAAGGTATTATGAAAAACGTGGCTGTAAAACAGGCTTTAGTATCTGGTCAGAAAGAGAAACAATTGGTGACAGCTATATATGGGTTGTAAGAAGTAACATAGCACAAAGACTTTACAACTTATAATATTAAATTTAACATCTAAAGGAGAGAGAATATGTCTACATGGCGTAGCAACGAAAACCCTATGTTCAGATCTGAGTTCAGTGAAACAATCTTTAAGCATAAGTATATGCATGATGGTTGTGAGACTTGGCAGGATCTAGCACACACACTTGCAGAGGATGTCTGTGGAGACCACCTATCATCTGATGAAGTAAAAGAACTTACCAACATGATAACTGATTTAAAGTTCATTCCCGGTGGACGTTATCTTTATTATGCTGGAAGAAGTAATAAGTTTTTTAACAATTGTTTTCTATTAAAAGCAGAGGAAGACACCAGAGAAGACTGGGCTAATTTGTCTTGGAAAACAGAGTCATGTCTTATGACAGGTGGTGGTATTGGTATTGACTATTCTGTATATCGTGGTGCAGGTTCTACGTTAAAAGGAACAGGTGGTACAGCGTCTGGCCCTATACCTAAGATGCAGATGATTAACGAAATAGGCAGACGAGTGATGCAAGGCGGTAGCAGAAGATCAGCTATCTATGCTTCATTAAACTGGAAGCATTCCGATGTACAAGATTTTCTTACGTGCAAGAACTGGGATGAGATGCCAGTTGGTAAGACAGGACAGACACTTGCTGAGATAAAAGCAGATGACTTTAATTTTCCTGCACCATTAGACATGACAAACATAAGTATTAATTATGACACTGAGTGGTTACTTAACTACTACGAAACTGGAGATATTGGAGATGTATTTAGGACTAATGTACGTCAGGCTCTTAGAAATGGAGAGCCGGGTTTCTCGTTTAACTTCTTTGAAAAGGAACAAGAGACACTCAGAAATGCTTGTACCGAAGTTACAAGTTCCGATGATAGTGACGTTTGTAATTTGGGTAGTGTTAACTTTGCCCGTATCGATTCCATTACTGAACTACGTGATGTCATTAAGTTAGCCACAAAGTTTTTAATATGTGGTACGTTAAAAGCCAAGCTTCCTTATGAAAAAGTATATGACGTAAGACAAAAGAATAGGAGACTTGGACTTGGTATCATGGGTGTACATGAGTGGTTACTTAAACAAGGAGATCGTTATGAAGTAACACCTCAACTACATGCATGGTTAAGTGTTTACAAAGGAGTGAGTGATAAAGTATCTAAAGAGTTTTCAGATGAACTATCACTGAGTAGACCAGTAGCAAACAGAGCTATTGCTCCCACTGGTTCTATTGGTATCTTAGCTGGTACAAGTACAGGCATTGAACCTATCTTTGCTGTAGCTTACAAGAGAAGGTATCTAAAGAACGGGAACAGATGGCACTATCAATATGTTGTTGATGCTGCTGCAAAAGAAATAATAGAAACGTATGGAACAGATCCAGATAGTATTGAATCTGCTTTAGATCTAGCAGAAGATTATGAAAGGAGAATTAAGTTTCAAGCAGACGTTCAAAGCTACGTGGACATGTCTATATCAAGTACAATTAACTTACCTGAATGGGGGAGTAAATTAAACAATGAAGACATGGTTGACTCATTCGCTGAAACACTCGCCAGATATTCTGGCAATCTGCGTGGGTTCACTGTTTATCCTAATGGTAGTCGTGGCGGTCAGCCTTTAACTAAGGTCAGCTACAACGAAGCCAAAGACAAACTTGGAGAAGAGTTTGAGGAGTCAGTTGAAACACATGACATATGCGATCTATCAGGACACGGAGGAACATGTGGGTCTTAATTAAAAAGTTTACTATAAAATTAAGATGGGCTTGGAGAATGTTTTGGAGACACACAATACATTACAGAGGTCATTAATTATGAAAAAGACAACACCCACTCACACTAAAGACTGGTACATAAAGTGGGTGTCATCCATAATTCTTTTAATTGGTATGCTACTTACAACTCATAACATCTATCCTCTTAATCTAATCTTTCATTTGATTGGAGTAATAGGATGGATGGTTGTTGCACTGATCTGGAATGACAGGGCTTTGATAGTTGTCAATGCTGTATCTATATCCATATTTATAAATGGACTTCTTACTTACATCTTGAAATAAAATAATTAATATGTTAATATGTACAGATGGAATGCTTATGATAAGGTTCCATGTTTTACTTAACGCTTAACATTAAAAGGTTATTTTTATGATGTATTATTACCAAAACAAACACAACTTAGTTGATCTTTCTACCGTGTCGGAAGAAGCAAAGGATCAAATATTATCAATCATTGAAGAAGATAGGCGAGAGTTGAGGGTAAACAGGATTAAATCCCAGATAGATAGCTTACAAAGCCAGTTAGACACCCTTCAATAAGCCATTTCCTTTGTACAGCCTTTTAAGAATGACTGAGAGAAATTAGTATCTCTCAGGTGTATTGGGTTATATAGTACCCTTACATGCTTTCTAAGAGGCTGTATGAAGGAGATTTTACTCCACTCATCGTTTCATATTGTTTCTTTGAACACCTTTTGATTTTTCAAAGCTACGCATTCCACCCAACCCTAAGAGAGCAAGTGTTAACGACATCAATCCTTCTGTCTCAATAATAGGAAGAACAACACCACTCGCAGTTAACGCGAGAACCCAAACTGCTACAGGTTGAAATACAAACTGCCACCCTAAACCAAACGCACATATCCACATGATAGCTGGTCTAGCTCCACTTACGAAAATGGAGGGATGAGATGCTTGAATCTTATTGGTTTCTATTTGAGCAAGGTTAGCTTTATTGAAAGCAGTTGTTAACTCTTTCTCCATATCAAGCTTTGCTTTTTTTGCAGCATTCTTATCAGGCACTACCTTGTCGATAATACTTGTCGCTACTGGTAAAAGAGATCCTAATAATCCTAACATTTATTCTTCTCCATCATATCCCATAGCACCACATATGATACGCATCAGATCATTTTTTAACCTGTCTAACATTACGTATAAATTAGATGCTCCTATGTCACCACCCATAGAGTCATGCATTGTGTTATCATCTTCAAATAATAAACAAACACCACCTATGATTTCTTTATTTTCTTTCACTTTAAGTATAGCATCTTCTAAGCAGATCAGAAGAGACTTTCGTTTCTCTTCTAACTCGTGATCTAATAACTCAGTCTTGTTTAACCTAACCATTGTAGTAGATGGGAACTCAACAATATTATCACTCATATTAATCTCCTTTTATTATCTCATTGTAATGTCTTCTCTTATATCCTTTTCGTAGACGATCCTTCCAGACCGCATTAACAAGTCCTTCACAATGTATGTCAATGTTAAGATCAAGTACATCACTATCTAACATAGCTTCTACATCTTGAGCCAGTGCCAGTAGTTCTCCTGTAGTCCAGAACTTTTCTTCATCTGGATCTCCATTCTCTACACCGACATTCATAAACAACGGAGCACCGTCTTCTCTTTTATCTTTATAGTTTTTTGGCTTTTCTGTTAGACACGAATCAAAACCATACAGATCAAAGTTTCTAAATCCAAGTGTATGAAAGATACCTACTGCTCTAGTTGCAGCACATGTCCCACCTGTTATTAAATACTTACCGTTTAGAAACTCATACTTAGATACAGCGTTAGAGAATGCATGGAACCCTACGATGTTATCTGTTTTAGTTAAGAGGTAATCTAGTACAGTCGTGTCTGTCATACTTGCTACAAACATAATTGTTTCTTTAGGTATATTCTCAAATAAACTTTTACGTAAAACACCGTGAGTCGATTCGCCTTCAATAGATCTAGGATCTAATATGACGCAACCGTGTGGTATGATTCCATTCTTAATTAAAGTTGGAAGAGAATGCTTAACACATATAACCTTTGCACCTTTCTTCTGCCGTTCTTTTATCTCATCAAGATACTTAACTAGAGAAGGACCAGCAGATGCAACAATTATATCCTCTGAGTTAATCAGACCACGTTCGTTTATCCAACGATGCATCTTTGGTGTGTTCGTTTCAATATTATTTTTTATATGTTCTTTAGGCATACAGTCTTGAGGACTTACTTTAATAGGAACACGGTTGGGAGTAATCTTTGGAGGTAGTCCTAGACTGTCATCACTTACAACAATAGCTAAGTTTGTTATACCACCACCCATAACTCTATCACTTGTAGACAATACAGCTTTTGTGAATTTCTTATCTATGTCTTTATCAAAGACTTCATTACATCCATACTTGGTAACGTCTGGACCTTCTTGAGTAGCTGGGTCTGGTGTGTAGAAATCATCAAACAAAACAACAGGCAGATGCTTGAGTGCTTCGTAATCTGATCTGATTGTTTCAACACTATGACCGCCATCAATGTATGCAAACTGTGGCTTAATGTTATGAGTATTACAGTAATCTTTATTTTTTAATATCTTTAAGGTGTCACGAGTATTACCTTTGAATATAGCGTAGGTAAATTCTTTACCATCTTTAGCCACAGCCTTTGAGAAATTGTTTAGATAACCTTTGACTTCCTCCTCACTGTAATGCTTCTTAACATTTTTCTCTACCTCATCATCTTCAGGCGTAGCTGTTTCAAATAAATCAAAACCACTATAGTGAACCTTATCAACACCTGATTGAAACAAAGCAGTAGCCATCTTGATAGCTCTTGCACCACTCCATGTACCTATCTCAAGAAGATTATTAAACTTATAGTGAGCAACAATCTGAGGTATCATTGAGTTACGTTGCGGTCCTTCTACATCTGGCGGTAGTTCACCTGTAATTTTTTGATTACCTTTATTATGTACCATGTATTTACCGATAGGAGAGTACTCAAAAGCATTTAGATCTTTACATCCTTCAGATAGATTACAAATCTCTAGACCGTGAACGGCATACATTGTAAGTAAACGAGTAAACACAAAAGCATCAGTCCACTCTCTATATCCAAACACTTCACCACTTACATAGATCCCTCTGAAATCATTTATAAACTCTTGAACACGAGGGCTTGTTAAGTAAAAAGAAATAAAAGATGTACAGCTATAGTCAATTGCAGTACGACCTAAATGACTTATGTCAGTCATCGTAATATTATTTCCCTGACATATTATTTCTTCTGCCTTTTCATATGCTAGGTCTTGTTTAGTTATTGAATCAGAATCAATCCAAACCATATGTCCTATGCTTGCATGAAGAGGGTTTATACCAGCTTTAGCTGTATCACTATGAGCCTTGTGCATTAACCTTTGAGCTTCACCTGTCATAGCAAAAACTTTATGAGAGAACCTTGCAGCATCCATTCTGTAATTGTATGTATCACTCTGAACAAAGTTCTTAGGAGGCCATTCATCTAGTTCATCATAACCGTCTGGTCTACCATTGTTCTCACCATACGTATCTTGGAACTCAGCCCATTCTTTATCTTTCTCTAATTTAAAATAGGAGATACGATCACTCTCTACTTTATCTTCTGGTAGATCACCACCGTCATAGTACACAGCTAGGTGTATATCTTTATTCCACTTCTCATCAAAAGAAGTTAGGAACTGTTTAGCATAAAGATCCCATGCCTTAACTGGGAAACTTGTTACAACGTTTATAGGATTTTCAGTTACGATACTCATTCTATTTTCCTGCTATTGTTTTTCTCATGCATGTAGCACTTCTAATCATGTCCCATTTATCATACATTGACTTTACGTTTTCATCACGCCACTCGTATGCAAATTCTACTGACTCATATCCTTTGAACCACGGGCCACCCTCTGAGAAATGAACAGCATTTGGATCTTCATTAGACAGTGAGACACCGGGTACATAGTTCCATTCATCAGGAATAGTTCCTATGAGGTTATCATCTTCTAACCATGTGAATGTATGGAAGTCTATGCCGTATGCGTTATTTAATTTTATGTATCCCATCTTTTCATTTGCTGGGTGGTCTAGGTTCCACAGCATAAGAGATGACCATAGTTTCTTCGGATAAGATGTTTGTATTTTATTGTCCATCTTAACAGTACTACGTGGTTGCCAATCAAACTTGACACACATTACAGCATACTTGTCATCAATTAAATCAAAAAGATTTTTAACAGGTCTACGAAATAAAAAATCACAGTCAACAAACATTGTCCATCCTGACTGCTTTTGTATTGTCTTTGCGTATTCCTGTATTGCAAATCTACTATGGGAAAACTCTGTTGAGAAAGGCTTACCGTCTAGCTCGTCCCAATACTGTCCTTCCTCATCTATAACCCATCGTCTTTCAAATAGACCACAGTCTCTTAGCTCTTGATGCTTCAAAGGAATTGTGTTTACACTGAAGTCTTCATTGTTAAACTTCAGTAACGAATGGCTACAGACCTCGTATGCTTCAGGCTCACGAGAGTCGTATCCGATATATACATTGATTGGTTGTTTCATAGGTTAGTTATAGGAATAAAGTATTGTTATGTCAACCTTTACTCGTCAGAAGGAATGACACCTTCTTGTATTAATCGTTGTATCTCAGGACGTACAGACTTTCTAACTCTTGAGGATGTTTGAACACCCATAGGATCTTGTGCTCTCATTGCACGTTTCTCAATGGTACTAGGATTAATATTATATTGCTTTGAAGGAGTAGACATGTTATCTAAATCATGGTTCATAACATGTAAGTAATCTTTTAAATACTCTTGATAGTTATCCATCGCTGTATCAAAGTCACCTTCTTGCATAGATTTTATATAGTTACTTAAAGAAACAGCCATTCTATTTGTGTATCTTTCTTTACCATTTTTAGAACGATACTGATAGTAGTTCTCCATTCCTTTTCTTTCTCGTGCTCTAGAAACTTGAGTAGGTGTAAATCCTAAAGCTCTTGCTACTCTCTGACTATTGCTTAAAGTTCCTGCTGGTAACAACTGCTGTCCTCTTCGTGTCAGTGTTCCTCTAGTTGGCTCTGATATAAAACCTTCTATAGCATTACCAAAACCAATTGGTGCAAGTGCGTGAGCTAAGTTACCTACAGTACTTAACACGCCAGTACTTCTTTCCATAGCGTTGTTAATACCTTGAGCTTGATCTGCTAATCTAGCTATACCGGGACCAGCAAAGTCTACAGGATCTCCACCCATCAAAAGCCTCAGAGGAATAACATCACCATACCCAGTTCGTCTTGATATATCTATTCCAAGACTTCTTGGCAATCCTCTTAGTAACATATCAGTTGCATTGTATCCTAATATAGGACCAAGAACTTCTCGTGTACCAGCTTCAAGATCTTCACCAACCTCATCCCCAAAGTTTTCTGTTATAAACTTAAATAGTTCTTTAAAGTTCTCCATAAACGGAAGACCCATAGCACCACCAAATGCCATCATTGTCATGGTCATCATACCAAGTTGCTTACGTGCCATGCTTGCAAGGAGCTTTGCTTCTTCTGGTGGATACTGATCTAACTTAGCACCAACTGATGTTCTAAATGCTGTTGCATATGTACCAACCATTTGAAATAAGAAACTTTGAAACTGTGTTACTGCACTCATAACAGGACCACGAAATAGAGTTGGTCTATTTTCTTTTCCCATAAAAAACTGTGTCTTTTCTACACCCATCTCTGCCATGCGTTCAGCAAAAGCATTTATACCTTCTTCAGTATCAGTCTCTATACTGTTACCACTATCATCTACAAGAGGTTCAGAGAAACGAGTGCTTGAAGCAAACGCATTAAACTTATCTCTATTATTATTTTGTGCATCTCTTTTAGCAGCACGATAGAAAGATAAAGCTGCTGTTATTCTGTTTAAGTTCTCTACATATCCAAATGCAAAACCAGATGAGTCAGCTAGTGTACGTGCGACTGGTTTATCTAAACTTTGTGATAGTATACCTGCACCTAAATCCATATTTTGAATTGGTTGTATAGTTCCTTTTTGAAATAACTTAGCTAACATTTGAAACTCATCATCTGCCATCCAAGATGGTTTTCGTTTTGGATCAATAACAACTGTTGGTTCTCCATCTACAACCTCTGTTGTAAAAAACTCAAAGCCATACTTACCTAATCTAGGAGCATCTCCTTTTTCTGCAAAGGTCATATGTTTAGATAACTTCACTGCATCTGCGGAGGCTTTAATAAGACCTGTTGTTCCTTTAGTCATTCCTGTAATAGAAGAAAGAATAGGATAAGTTGCTTGTACTGTTTGAGTTAAGTTAACAACAGCAGAAGAAAAGTTAAATCCTAAGAACATATGGAATGCATAGCTTCGTAGAAAAGTTGCTTCGTTGTTTGGATTGTTTACATAATCAAAAGTTTTATCTGCAAGTCTATAAAGATTTGAGTCTATTCCACCTTGAACAGATTGTGCTATTTCTTCTTTTGCTTCTAGTAATTCTGGTTCTTCAAACAAAGAAGACGCAGTATTAGATCCTTCGTCTACGTATCTTTGTATTGCTTGTTTGTAGTACCTGCCATCATTATTTCTTTTACTAATATAACCGGGAACATTTTTCCTATCTCTAACTAAAGAGTCTACTCTGCTTCCTATAGCTTCTGCTTTAATCATATCAACAAATGTATTTACTCTTTGTATTTTTTCTTGGTCTGTTGATCTTCTGGTATATGCTTCAGACAAAACATTTAACTTACCCAACGCATCTATAATAGTTTTCTTTGATCTATCGTTACCAATTCTTGCTGCTTCTAATGTTAACTGTAAAGGCTCGACTGTATAGTTAGAACCAAACTGTGTTTGTAATTCTTTAACTAACTCATCTTGTTTCCTAAGAACACCTTGTCTTGCCCTGTCTCCTATTACAGGTACATTGCCTAGTCGTTCAGCCATTGCTGATTCAGCAGATTCCATTCTTACTAAGTTACCAGATATGTCGTACACAGCAGCAACGTGAGATCCATATCTATAGTGAGGAAAGTATCCACTTCTTTTATCAGCAGTAATAGCTTCGAGAACTGTCCATACTTTATCTGCTCCTATATTAAGACCTCCTTTATCTCCAAAAGAAAGACCACCAAAAACACGATCTTCAGCAGGAACTCCTGCCTCACTCATTTCTTTTTGATAGTTTTCATATGCTGCTGAGTCTAGTTTACCTTCTGAATCTAATAAACCATTAGCCTTTAATTCTTTTTTTAAGTCGTTAAAATCATTAATCGCTGTTCGATAAGCATTCTTACCAGAACCGTCTACTCCTTTTGTTCTTATCTTTATATTAGTTTCTTTTAAAGCAGGTTGGTTTAGAAAGTTATGTATTAATCCAGCATAAACATTTTCACCTACATGTTTAATTGCTGTATGAGAACCTGCATAAGCATTAGCTAGTCTAGGATCTTCAAGTCTCATTTGATACTTTATAACATCACCATCTTGAAAGGATGTAACGTCTCCTTCTTTTATTCCTAGATCACTATAAAAATTAGAAAGTGTTTGATATCTTTTAGTTATCATATCTAAAGTTGATTCAGTAATTGTAACAGTAGCTGTTGCTTGTTCAGTTCCTTCATTCTCAAACACAGGATCTTGGTTTGCTTCATCTGCAAATAAACTTATTTTTTGTACTTCAACAAAATCAGAATTACTTAATCTAAAGATACCTGAATATGGTCCTATCTTTTCTAAAAATATTTCTGCTGTTTGTTTTATAGAATTACGTAATGCAATACGGTCTTGAAGTTTATTGTAAAACTTTTTAAATGATTCACTTCTTTCTGACACAGCAGACAAGTGGCTAAAGATTCTACCTAACACAGTAATGTCTCTCATAATATCATTACCGTTTTTATCTTTACCTACAGGAACAGCACCACGAGTAATCTCTGCCCATGTTGCTTTTAAAATAGATTCGGTATTTTCTGGTATGTGTTCAGCAGCTAAGTTTGCTGCATTGGCTGGAGGTAATGCTCCTGCTCTTCTAGCTAACTCACCACTAGCCATATCTCTCATCTGACCTAACACAACTTTATTTAAATCTTCTTTTACTTCTACGTCCTGATTAAGAACTTGTCTTCTTATATAGTTATTAAACTGTCTAAAAAAGTCTCTCATAATACTGAACAAATTACGAGCAGGAGGAGTTAATCCAACTATGTTTTCTCCTTTATACCATTGCTCATATATGTATGCTTGTGCTTCTTCGTTTAAAAGTCTTCCTATTTTTTCTAGCCTTGCGTCTTCTACTTCTTTAGTAGCTCCTTCTTCTTTCTTATATACTTTATCAAAAAATTCTTCATACTTACTTTGTTGCCATCCATTTTTTCTAGCCATGTCACGACTTAAAACAGTTTCAAACACGCTATCTACTTCTGTGTTTTTAAACAAAAGTCTTTTAGCAGCATGGAAGGATTCATGTGCTGTTACTCCTAGTGCGTCAGACCATGTTAAAACATTTGGATCAATAGTTATTGTTCCATCTTTAAGATTAAATAAACCACCTCTTACATTGCCTTCTGTTTGATTAGGTATATTTTTAAAAACAACAGATATATCTTTGTCGTTAAGATTTTTAAATTTATAAATATATTCACGACCACCGTTTGAACCTTTTGTTAAAACTCTATCAACAATTTTAGATGAGCCAGCTACACCTAGCATTGTTGCTACTGCGTTTGCTAACTCTCTATACTTAACTGGACCCATTTCAGAAAGAATAGGATCAACTTCATTCTCTATACTTTCTATAGATTCTTTTTCACTTATACTAAAAAGATAAGTCTCTGCTATCTCAGCATTAGAAGCATCTCTAATAACATCTAAATCTTTATTCTCTATTTTATCATCTCTAAGTCTTTTCTTTATTCTACTAGTTAACGCACTTGCTGCTTTTCGTAAATCATTTCTATTCTCAGGTATTGACTTTAAACTTTCATCAAGAGAGGTTGTATATCCAGATCCAAATTGTTTTATATCGGCAACAATATCAGATGCATCAAATCCATAGTCTACTAATTCGGCAGATACCTCACCATATGTTCCATCAATATCTGTATAACTTTCTTCTATAACACTAAATAACCTACCTTCAATATCATCTTTAATATTGTCTTGATCTTTAGTTTCTACTACATTCTTATCTGGTATATCTATTAGTGTTACTGCTGTACTTATTTCTTCTTCTATAGGTTTTGTTTCTACAGCAAGTTCTTCTCTACTTACATCATCACTAAATATTTCTGCATTCTTCTCTATATCACTTGCTTCAGTGTTTTGAACATCTGTTATCTCTTGTTGTGCTGTGTTTGAATCAACACCTTCTTCTGTTTGAACATCACCAAGTTCTTCATTTCCTTCAAGAGTTTTGTTTTGTTCTGTTAAATAGTTATCACTTTCTTTTGCTAATCTATCTTGTTCTTCTTTAGATTTTGTTTCTGCAATAATATCTTCTTGTTTCTCAGCTTGAGTTTTTTTCTGGTCTGCTACCTTCTTTGCTTCTATAACTGCATCTGCGTCTTTTCTTATCTTCTTAGCTAAGTTGTTTATATTGTTTTTCTTTAGACCTATTTTTTTATCTGAGTTTATTATCTCAGTTACTTGCTTTATGTTTTTTTTATCAGCAAGAAGTATATACTTAATACTATTTAAATATTTATTATTACTATCTTCTATAGAAAAATTATCAAATAAGTTATTAACAGACTGAACACTTAAACCTCCCTTTCTTAAAATAAGTTTTTCATCCTGTACCTCAATATTATCAGGATGTTTAATGCTGTCTTCTATTCTGGCATCTACTTCTACTTCAAACTGTTTAGGAGTTCGTCCTTCTTTTACCTGTTCTACTTCATCAATTGTATTATATACAGGTATTGGTTTAGCTATTGTTTCTCCATCTTCATTCTTTCCGTTTTCAATAGTAGCTCTTGTGTTAATTGTATTTAAGAACTTCTCTTCTGATTCTTGTTCGTGTTTTGTTCTAGTGTCTTGTACGTGTCCACTATACACAGCTTTAAGATAAGAAGTTCCCTTCTCTCTATCAGACTTTTGCAATGACTTTAAATATTCTGGTGAGTAAAGAGATCTACCATCCTCATCTACTTGACCAGATAAATAACTTAGAACTTCATTAGACGTATAGACCTTATCATTAAGAGCTTTCTCTGCTAATGCATTTGCTCTTTGTAATCTGATTCCTGCTTTCTCTCTATCTCTAACAGCATTCTCTATTTGTTTTTTTGTGCTCTTAGCTGATGGAAAGAATACCTCATCTTTTTCTTGTAGTTCTTTTATACGTGCGTCTGCTTCTTCAATTTGATCTGATGCTTGTTCTGCTTCTGTTCTTATTTGACCGTACTCGTCTGACTCTAAAAACTTCTCCATCTTTTTTCGATACTGTCTAGACTTACGCATGGAAAACGTAGAAACAATTCCTTGCAACATACCACCAGCACCACCACCATACAGACCTTCTTCGATAGCATCTGCATTTAACAAGTCTGCATCAGGTTTATATATGTATCTTTCAATAGCGTTCTGACCAACTGCTGCAAGAAACTCTTGTGATCCCTCAAGACCTACCGTACTGCCAACACGTTTTGCAAACTCTTTTATACCTGTATCGTTAACACTAAGTATTTTATTTAATCTACCAGACTGTGCTTCTTTAGTTGTCTTATTAATTAACTCTTCAGTAGATGTTGTATTAAGACCATCTTTATTAATAAACTTTCTTGTAAAGTCCCAGTCAGGCATAACCTTTCCAAGACTTTTTATAATCTTAATTGGTGCAAGTATCTCTGTTAAACCTAATGCAGTACCAAGACCAACAGACTGATCTATCTGTTCTTCAGTTGCCTTTCCTTCTATAGCTCTATCATAGGCTTCATCTGCACCAGTTCCAGCAGCAAGTGTTGCTCCTATTCCTAACGCAGCAATACCACTAAAAGGCGCAGCTATTACAGCAGGAGCAGCAAATCCTAATATAGAACCAAAAGCATTAAATGTTTTAAAATAAATTTCTTTATCAGGAGATGCCTTTATTTCTTCAGCACCTTTTTTCATAGCTTCACCAGCTTGTCTAAACCAACCTGCATCATCTCCAGTTGGATCAATTTCGAGCCGTTCTGCTATTCTTTCTATACCTGATAACCCTGAACCAAGTGTACCTAAAGCACCTGATCCTATACCTGCAAGTGCTTCCATAAACAAACCACGATCAGGAACTGGCTCTGGAGTTTTGATTGGAGCTTCTTCTCTTCGTTGCTGTGCTCCATATAAAAGATTATCTAGATAAGCAACCTGTTCATTTATCTGTCTATCCATATCATCAGGAGCAGCTAACTCTTGTTGCTGAAGTGCTATGAGTTCATCAAAGTTTTGAGGACCACTGTCAGGTACGAGATCATCAAAAGATTCTACCTGCTGTTGTGGTTGCTGCTGTGGGGGAAGAGCCATACTGTTTTACTCTTTTATCTTCTTGGTTTTAAACTAGCTACTGCTTGCCTTATTTTTTGAGCATATAACTCAGGAGTCATAGTTTTTCTCTCTTCTTCTGTTATCTTTAATAACTCATTTTTACCTACAAACTCAAGACCATTATAAAGTTTTATAGCTGCTTGATCATCTGCTTCTTGTATTTGTTGTTGAAGTTTTACTATCTCAAAACCCTGCTTTTTTGCTTCAAGAGTTCTTTTAGCTCTATCAGCAGCACTTTTACGTAATGCTTCAGCAAGTTTAGCTTTGTTAGCTTCTGTTTCGTTTGATGATTTTATAGCTTTTAATTCTACTTCAAGATCAGATGCTGGACCTTTACCAGCAGCAACTGCTCGTGATGCTTGTGTCAAACCTTCTTCTCTACCTGTTAACAAAGCAAGACCCATTGCAACTTTATCTCTACTAGACAGTCCTTGATCTCTATCTAATGTCTTTAAGTATTTAGCTAATTCTGATTCTCCAACTGGTTTTTTCTTTGTTGGTAGAGGTGTTTTTACTTCTGGTTTCTTTTTAGGTGCTTGTGGTTGAGTTTCCATTTCCATCTCACCAAAAACAGTTTCATTTACATCATCTCCAAAACCAGAATCATTAACTGTTACATCTTCTACTTTTTCTTTAACTTCTAATTTATCAGGAGATAAAGATTCAACATTAGGTATTAAATTTTTTGGCGTTCCTGTTTGTTTTCTAGCATCTTGTATCATTCCTCTTCTCATACGATCTTGTTGAGCAATAAACTCCTGTCTCATTTTTTCATCAGATGGGTTAGACATTCCTAAAAAATAAGGACTAGCACCTTGCTTTCTTTTTTTAACATACTCATCAAAATCTGGATTATAATCTAATCCCATTCTTCTTGCTCTATCTCCAGATGGATCAAATCCTATATCTATACTATCAGCAACTCTATCACCCTCTGCAAATCTCATCTGAGGTCCAGCCACTGAAGCAAGTCCACCCATCATACCGATGTCTTCTGTGTATGCTTGTCCCGGAACACCACCGTATGCAAGCTGTTGCTGTTGTGGCATCATCATGTCTTCATTTCCTTGCTCAACTAATGTAGCCATATCAAACTGACCTCCATCATTCGGCATGAGATTTTGTAGACCACCTCCTTCAACTGTTATCTCTTCTTCCATGAATTTGATTTCGTCTTTTTTAGGAGCAATAGCATTTTTTAATGCCCGTTGTCCTGATCCCATTTCTATATTACCACTTCCTATACCTGCTAACTTCTTAATAGCAGAATCAACTACATCCTCTGTTGTTCCTCCTTGTTTATAACCAGCAACTCCTCCCGATGCACCAAACAATCCACCGCCTCCGCCACCACCACCGAATAAACCACTAGCAATAGATCCTAAACCTGCTGCTTGCTGTAGACCACTTTTAGGTGTGCTTGTTTCTTTAGTAATAAATTGATTAGCAGGTGGAGTTGCACCACGAATGATAGCAGAGTATTCAGCGAGTTTTTGTTGATCAAAGTTTGACTGATCCATAAACTCTTGAAAAGCTACATCTCTGATTTGCTGATTAATAGCTTGCTCTGCTGTTGCTGCCTTCTCGACACCCACTAATCCACTTGTTAAAGCTGCTTGTTGTGCTTGACTTAATCCTGCTAATTGCTGTGATCCCTTCAGTGCTCTTTCTTTATCTGCTGAAGATGCTGCTAGAGCATTAGCAAAGTTAGCCATTTGACTACGTTCTTCTAGATCAGTGAGTTCTCTTTGCGTGTCTCTATCAAACAATGATTCAGTTACTGCTTGTCTGCTACCACCAAACGCACCTACTCGTGCAGCTTGATCTCCTATAGATTTACGTTTAATATTTCTTCTTTCTTTTGCGTTCCTTAGTAACTGATCTGTTACAAGATCTTGATAAGGATTCATATAAGAAGATAGATCAGTTTCTGGAAAAGCAGTTGATGCAGACTTAGTTCCTTGAATAGCGTCTGCATATCCTTGCTGACTCATGCTTGCCAAACCTGTATCCTGTAGTGAGGTTAAAGCATCTTTTCTAGCTTGTGGTGTTTCAACTAACCTTGCTTCAGGAAAAGGATCATACTCTCTTGCAAACTGTTCCTGTGAGCTTTCTAATACATCTTCAAGATAAGGCTGAAAGAAATCAGGATATTCCTGCCTTACCTGACTTGTGACTGTACTTGTTGGTGCTGATCTTGAACTACCCATTTTAAAATTCTCTTTCTACTATCCAAACACTTTGTTTAAAACCGTCATCTTTTAATCTACGTACCCAACCTTTTCTTCCTACTACTTCAGCAAGGTCACATTGATTTAAATTTGCAAACTTATACAACATATCAAACATTAAAGGATACCATTTGTTTAAGTGATCACCACAACACAATAAAATAGTGAAAACTTTCTTTCTAGGATACACTGTAAAATGTGTAATAACCACCCCATCAACATCAGTTGTTGTTGTGTTTATTGGAATCCATAAATCAAATAGCTTACTTTCTATTCCTTCTATTATATCTTGTTTCTCGTATCTGCCACCTGTATACGGAATAACATTATTTAAATACTTATCTATCAGTGGCATTATTCTGTGTATGTCTGAGTGAGGTACACCCGATACTTCATATGTCATTACTTATTTTGGCCTTTTAAACATTAAAGAACTTAATCCTTTTACCACACTTTCTCCTTCTGGTACTAGTGGTCCCGGTTGTTCTCCACCTGTATTTGTTTTCCGTGCTCTTACATTTTCCATAAAGTTCGTCATCATTTGTTGGCCTTTAGCTAGGTTCGGTCTTTTATCTCCACCAAACATAACAGGAAGTTTTGCAAGAGCCGTTGTAGGAATAACAATCTCATCTCTTGCTATCTTAGCTGCTGTTGTTCCAGATCGTGTAGCCTGTTGTAATGGGTTGTTAACTGATAGCCCTCTTGCGTATGTATTAACTGACCCTCCAGATGCTCCTGTTATAACAGTATTAACACTATCACTCAACCCTGTTCCGGGAACTGGTCCACCGTCTGCTGTTGTAACTCTTCCAGCCATCGTACCGTTAGGGCCATCCATTGATCCATCTAAAGGTATTCCAAGTAATCCTGATAGTCTTTCTATACCTGACTCTGTTGATCCATCTCCTACACCAGATACTACATCTGCTGACACAACGAATGATCCAGCATCTAAGGGTCTGTCTGCTGGTGCTTCTGCTGGCCCTCCTGCATATAAAGAGGTAATTCCTCCTTCAGTAACTGCTCCACCAGCAGCACCATAACCACCAAAATCATCCATACCTCCAAAACCCTCTAAGTCTTCAGAGCTAAAAGAAAAAGTATCATCATCGTCTGATCCAGTATTATTAGGAAGATTATCAATAGTTTGTTGAGCTAAAAAATTAACAGTATTTAATGAAGGAGCATCAGGATCAAAAGATTCCAGATCTGGTGCTTCAAAACCGACATTACCTCCAAAGTCAGGACTAGGCCCACCAAATAAAGACATACTTGTATTGTCGACTACGTCTACAAGACCAAGTTGATCTGCTCCTACACCTAAATCAGAAGCAAGGTTATCTAAAGTTATATCATCTAGTTTATCACCACCACGAGTAACATTACCTTCATCGTCAATGCTTAAACCTGCTGAATATAAATTACTAAGTGCTTGTGCTGCTTTAGCTTGATCTCTTATTTGACCTTCTGTTGTTCCTTCTTCTTTGTCTTTATCAAAACGTGATAGTTGTCCTGTTGCAAGAAGACCTGCTACCGTTGCATCTTGTTTATCACCCTTACCAGCACCACTATCTGCCACGCCTCCTTCATCATCAAATCCTAAAGACTCACTTCCTATAGTATCTTGAACATCTCCAAGAACACCTTTTAAACCCATTTCAGTAACCAGTGGACCAAGAAACGATCCTCCCGGTAAAAATCCAAATATAGTTCCTACAGTTTTTGCATTTGAAATTGCATCATCAATAGACTTACTTCCTAAAGTTATTGGTGATTCTTGAAATTCTTCTCTCTCATTACCACCTGATCCTTCATTAATTTCTTTCTTAGGAGGTGCAATAGATACTGGAGCAGATACTGATTCTGCTTCTACAGAAACAGGAGTTAAGTAATCAAAAAATCTTTGTCCGGGAAGTAGTGCTGCATTCTTATAGTCAGCAGTACCACCTAAACTAGTAGACAGTTTACGCATACGTCCACTAGGTTGTGGCTTGTCATGTGTATTAGGGTTATATTGATATTTTTTTACTTTACCAAATACATCTGTATAACTTACTTCTGCAAGATCTGGCCCTAGTGTAACTACATCACCATCTGCGTATGCTTGATTTTTATTAGAGAATTGATCACCAACATTTCTGCCAACGAGTCTACTCAAGTCTCCAACCATTTGTCTACCTACATTTGATCTATTCATTTTAATAAAAATCCTGCCACACTGTTCCGTTAAATCCTTGATGTTTATTAGTTGAACTATTAAACCTTATATCTCCTGCTACTGGTGTAACACTTGTTGTTACTTCTCCGACCCTTACTCTCCCTTCAATCTGAATACTAGAGTTCTGATCTATCTCTACCTTTCTTTCTTCTGTTGTTACCTGTTGAGAATCAAGAGATCCTTTTAATTGGTTAGCCCAGTTCTCTGTTAATGTCCACATCTGTCTAGTTGTGTTGTCATTAAAAGAAAAAGGAAATCTAGGAAACACGGGATAATATGCCATTACTTACCTCTTACCATCAGCCATTACGTCCATCCTAATAGAACCAACATTAAATCGAGTATTAGGAGTACCAGTTGAAACTCTTATCTTAGCAGTTCTTCCTCTTGCTCTAGGTCTGATATAAGAAGTATTACCACTAATCTCGAACGGTCCTTTCTCTATTACTGTATCATTAGGATGATACTTTGTTTTTAAACTTAGTTGTAAGTTACCAACACTTACTTTTATATCTGGTATAATTCTATCTATAAATAGTATATCGTCACCATCGCCAAGATCAAACTCCCCACTCTCAATAAATACAGGCATGTCCTGACCATCTGCTGTATGTACATTGAATGGTTCATTATCAAAAAGAAAATGAGTGTCAGTACTTTCTAAAGGAGCCGATACAGAAGCACCAGTTGTTAGTACTGTGTTTATTATATTCTTATCTGTCCATGTTGTCCAGATAGCTTCTCCGTATGTCCAGTAATTCTGTGATGGACTGTATGTTACATATCTATCACACTCTGATGAGTTAGCACTTGGATACAACCAAGTAACTTCTCCAAACTCTGAGTTAACTCCACAGTAAACTTTTCTACTATTTGTGTAGTTAAAATCATCAAACACATACTTTCTTACAGTACACGGGAGAACCTGAACTTGTCCTGAATAAACATAAAAATTACTATCACCCATCCAATACGTTCTACCGTCAAACTCTGACATAGCGTGTTTAGCTATTAATCCACAGTTTGTTCCAAGTTGTCTTGTACCAAAAACAAAAGGCTCACCTACAAACTCAAGACCTGTTAAGGCTGTATCTGTCCAAACAAGTACTAAGTTACCAGAAGCAAGTCCTCCTATTATTTCTGATCCATTAGATAGTCGAATACTTCCTGCCGTGTTTGTAGCAGAGTCAACCCAATCTGTAATGTTTTCATTAGCTGACCATCTAACCAACATTGGATCAAATGTACCAGTTGCATCTGTTACTCCTAGACACATACCTTGACGAGCTATAGGACTAACAAGAAAACCATTTGCTTCTGCTGGAGCACCTGACACAAGTAATGCTACTTCTGTAAATCCATCTGACTTATTCCATTCATAGATACCGCCTTGCGGATAAGGATTTATTATAAAGTTTTCTCCAAAGTTATCTAAAGACCATTCTCTTATGTCTAATTGTATACCAGTTTCTGAAGCAGGATCACTCCATCCTCTATAATCTGAAGCTGTGACTGGTACAACATTTAAAAATATGTTTGTTCCTTTACCTGATTCTGTGGCTGTCGCTGCACTTCCTGCTACAAAATGAAACGAGTTGGATGTTATAGCACTGACCTCATAAAAACCACTAACAGAAGTTATGCCTGCTAATCCTGCTCCGGGCCACGCACTAACATTTATATAACTACCTGTTGCTCTGTTATGATTTGTAATACTTACTGTTATAGTTGTCTTTGTGTTTACAAAATTAAACACACTAGAATATGCTGTCATTGTAAAAGGCTGTGCGTTGTACTCAGAAGCTCCATATCCTAATCCTCCTGCTGCTACAGAAGCACCAGACGGTAGACGTACAGCATATGTAGCCTTTCCTTTACTTACACTAGTAGCATCTGCAACACTGCCAGCTACAAAATTAAAGGCATTAGCATTAACAACACTTACTCTATAGTCTCCTCTTACAGATGTAATGCCACCCGGATACGTACCTGCACCTGTTCCACCACTTGTGGGACTCCAAGCACTTACAGTTATATATGAGCCTGTATTTAATCCGTGTGCAGAGACACTTGCTGTAATAACACTAGAACCGTCTACTGTGTTAAATGCCCCTGTAACAGTTGTATACCATGTGTCACGGGCTTGTGATACGGTTACATCATAAGGAGTAATATCATAAAGACTACCACCATAATTTATATATGCTTTATGTTCAGTAGCAAAACCAATAAACTCTTTACCGTCAAGAGCAGCCCAAGTTTTTATGGCTCTTCCTGTTCCTATAAAAGAAGATGTAATTCTTTTCTGCCACCCTCTTATACTTTCTGGTTTACCGTCTCTAAAACGAATACGGTTACCATCAAACCATCCACCTTCAGCAGCATACTCTGTAGACTCACGCATAATGCCCGGACGGAAATCGTATTTAACTGTTCTCGTTTCAGTAGACATTATACTCTAACTCTTAAAATTATTTAATACAGCAACGTCTATGGCGTTTAATGCTCCGTTTGAACTTACATCTCTAACAAAGTATGTTAATAAATCAACTGAATCAGCAGCAGCAGTTTTACTTGGTTTTACTCCTGCTGGAAACTTCCAAGCACTTGTTTGAAAATTAAATGTAGAATTACCAGAACTTGTACCATTCACCATATAAATAGCACCTGTTTGACCTACTACTCCGTTTACTGGTTTAGCTAAACTAATAGAAACCGCACCTGCTACTGCGCCACTCGCTTTAACGTAGAAGAAGTTAGATGTAGCTAAATCAATAGTTGTAGTAGCACTACATTTTATTGTAGTCATTGCACACATGCTTCTACCATTAACTGACACATCTCCGTTAAAGGTTGCTACAGAAGCAAATGTTGTGTGACCAGCCATACTTGCTGGTCCTGTTGCACTTAGATTAGTTATTAATCCATTATTAAAACTAGTAGCACTAATTGAACTTTGTGTTATTCTTCCAAAATTAAAAGAAGAATTACCTGCTGTAGTTCCAATAGATACGTTTGCTAAAAAACTGCTGTTTACATTTGTTGTTGAGTCACCAGCACTTGCACAATAGAAACCTGCGAATAAAGGAACAACAGTAGTAGGAGTTGCTAGTATACCCATTGTAGCTTGTTTAGGTATATTTGTTCCAGTGTTTCCAGCATTCTTAACTCTAACTGTAAACGCATTAGGATTACGTACAATGTACATCTTACCTGCCCAAGTAACACCGTTTCCTTGATTGGCAGTTGTAAATGTAGGAACTATTAGATCTACAATAGAAGTTGAATCTGATCTTGTTCCTGTTAATCCTAATACTGTTAGTCTACTTTGATCAGCTAGTCCATTATTCTGACTCAGTGTTATAGTAGTTTCTGTAGAAAAATCTATTGAACCAGCTATATTAGTACTAAAAGCATTATCAACCATGTCAATAACGTTATCATTGAGTATAGTTCCCCATGTATTTGCGTTTTCACCTGCGCCTTGTTTTGCAAGCTGCAAAGTATTTGTATAACTAGTAGCCATTACTGTGTTCCTTGTTGTAGATTATCTTGTCCTCCTGCTGGATTCGCAGCTATCTCCATGTCATCCCTTCTTGCTCTACGTGATTCATTATTTAAGAACGTAGCTTCACGTTGATATTGTTGATCCCAGTATGTAGCTGCTGCTGGATTTTTCATCCAATACAATGCTTCTACCATACTGGCATAGAATAACGCATTAGCACAGTATTGTGTAAAGTAGTTCTCTTCGTTTGTAGCTGAAGCTAAAGCAGCAGGTTGAGCTACATAAGACATTTCTATACTGTATGCAGATGCAGGAGCAGGAGCTATAAGAAGCTGTTCTGCTCCAAAGTTTGCATAATATCTTGGAAGACCGATTGAAGTACGTTGAGGCCAATAGTCGTTTAAGTAATCTTTACTACGTAATAATAACTGAGTTCGTAATCCTGTTGATGTTGTAAAGTTAACATTACGTACAATCAAAGATCTATTAGGTACAACAGGCTTAGTTACAAAAGGATCTCCTTGAACAAAGAAACTTGTAGCAAAGTTTGTTAATCCTAATACATCTGTTTCACGAGTTAGTCTTAGCTCTGCTCTATCTATAAAAGAATCAACTGAAGATGCAAAGTCTGATCCATCATTTTCAGCAGCATCTTTAATACGTTGAACTAAAGTTGTGTATGTTAAAGTAGCCATATTTTAATTCTCTAATGTCCAAATAAATTCTTTTTTAGGTTGTGTAGTCTGTCTCCAAACACGTAAGTCTTGACCAAATCTAGCAGGTGCTCCTGTTAATGATACACTAAAATTAATTACATTGCTAAATGTACCTGCTTTAAACTGTGATCCTGTTCCTGTTAAGCTTACATTATTTTCATTTATAACACTAAATGTACCTGCTTTATAAGAAGCTCCTGCACTTTCAAAGCCAACGCTAGTAAAAATATATATTGCAAAATCATTAGCATTCCATGTACTGTTAGCACCTCCTAAACTAATACTTGCGTTACCATTAACTGAAAATGTATTAGCATTCCAAGTTGCGTTAGTTCCTGAAAGAGTAACAAAAGCATTACGAGCTTCACCTGCGTATGATGAAAAAGGTGCTGTACTGAAAGGTGATTCACCAAACATCATTTGTTTTTACTCTTCCAATACAGGCCAATCATAAAGAATACCTGACTTATTACCATCACCATCCCACTCTAGAAACAAAGCTATGAAAGCATCTATGTCACTAGCACCATCAATAGCATTCTCCATCTCTGTAGCTTTAGTTCTGATAGCTGCTCTCCATGTTGCTATGTTACTAGGAATAGCTTTATCTGTATCAACTTTACGTACTACTGCCCAATCTGTCTGAGCTAGTAACGATGCTTGTTGCTCCTTCACCTTAAATTTATACTGACTTTTTAGACCACGTACTAAGCTATCTCCTGAACCAGTATCATCTAGATTTCTTGGTGTGATATTAGCTACACCATCAAGGCCATTATCTATCCAGTTGTAAAATCTACCGTCTGGTCTAGCATCAAGAGTCACCTCAGTGATGTTCATTGATTTCTTATAAGCATCATCCCAGATATTCCAGTTAGCAGGATGCTGTATACCATTGTCATCTGTCCATGCTTTTCCGGGTCTAATTTCTTTAGTTGCGTTATATAAAAACATGTTAAAATCCTGTTATAATTCTACCGTCTACGTCAATAAGTGGTGTTCCAAATGCTAGATAGATATATTCTGTTCCACTTGTGTTCCACCCTCCTGAAGAAGTTCTAATTTTTATTCCACCTGTATCAATGTCTAAATTAGTTTCACTAACATCTGCTGCTGTTGTATTAGGTCTTAAATGTAAACTATTTACGTTAAAAGGACTTCTTTTATTATCTACTACTCGCCAATCCTGTCCTGATCCTGTAGATTTTGCCATGAACCAAGCTGGCTGAATAGGTATACCAAGACTGTTTACGGTTGGGATAAAAGTACCATCTGCATTTCCATTGCCTGTGTAGCTTCCTATTGAAGTAAATTGACTAGGTGCAAAACAAAGAGCTAGATAAGTTGCTGAACTTGCATTTGTTACAGCATTTGATCCAATATTAAATACTGTTGATGTTGGAAAGGTACTATTCCATACAGTAGCATTTGCTGCCGCAGCGTCAGTTGCGTTTAATTGCATAAATTGAGTAGCTAACAAGTTTGAATGTTGCATATACCATCCAGAAGCTGAGTCAGTTCTTTTAACAAATATTATTTCTGGAGCTACACCTAATCCATGTCCAACCGTAGCATTTGCCCCAGTTCCTGTATAAGTTAAAATACTTAAACCTAAGTTAGTATCTACTAATGTAGATGTAGTATTAA
>WLWH01000155.1_pt1 | contig 58547 bp, 47 predicted proteins | sample 6712741 | NCBI WGS metagenome assembly WLWH01 (sample SAMN12718694, study PRJNA515312) | sponge metagenome | isolation source: marine sponge | host: Mycale hentscheli | place: New Zealand: South Island, Marlborough, Capsize Point | collected 2003-05-01 | reverse complement strand
AAAGGTACAAACTACGGGGGCCCGAAGGCCCCCTAGTTTCACGGCATCAGCAACGCCTCACCGCGGTCAGCGCACGCGTAGAGCATGGTGTCGTAGCGGACCCATTCGTGCTCGCACTCGAACGCCTCGCCCGTCTTGGCCCACACCAGCTTCTCGGTGGGGACGTTGACGAGGCGGAGGTTGCCGTCGTCCCAGCGTTCCTCGCCCCGGGTCACGGTGTTGAGGATACCGCGGCGGATCCACGCGAACAGCTTGTCGTTACCGCTGAGCTCGCAGATGCGCTGGGCAACGACGAGCTCGGGACGCTCGGTCCCGCCGACAACGCAGTTGTAGGAACCGGGTCGCTCGTACTTGGTGGTCAGATCGTCGAACATGGGTAGACTCCTAGTTGATCGTAGAAACAAGGCAGGGGGTAGCCGACTCAGGCACCCTCCGCTTCCCCTGGGGCCTTGGCCCCTGGCAGTATACTTAGTCTCCCCCAGACTCTTTGATTGAGCAGTAGGGGGCACGGGGGGAGTTCAAAGAGCCTACGAAGTAGGCATGCCTCTGTAAATTCTTGACCCCTTTGAGGTAGCACCCTGGTCTCGAGGCTAAGCCCCCTAGCTCCTTACCACTAGCGTCCTTAGTGAGTCCCTTTGTCCATATCGAGGAGGTATCTGTTCACGATGCCTCGAGAACGGCAAGGGAGATCTAAGCACGTAGCCTAGTAATACATCTGGCTAGGCAGTCTTACAATCTATTGGTATTAACTCTATATAGATTACCCCTCTTAGCACTTCCTAGGTGTCCTTGCTCTAGGACTGCTCAGACTGCCTTAGTACCTAGTATTATTCTTGCTTCCCTCTTAGATGATCATGTTAGTGCCCTCCCCCAGCAAAGGGGGTCCCCTAGCCGTAGCCAGGAGACCCCCTATAATGCTTTATTACTGTCTATCTGCTAGATCCGAGCTAGCCCCACCCTCTGTGAAGCCCTCAGGCTTCGTCTCAGGCGTTTCAGCCTTCTGGGTAGGCGGGGACACCTCTGGATTGCTCTGAGCCCTTGGAGGGGCCATACCGAGCTCTGAGGACCTTGAGGACCCTGTACGGTTAGATACAGGCTTAGAACGAGATCCTCTAGACCTGCCTCTAGACCCAGGCTCTGGAGCAGCGAACGTAGAAGCAAACGTAGTGTTCTGCGCTAGCTGTCCAACCGTGTAGGTGAACAGGGGCCTGACTGGGATCGCAGGAGCGGAACTGAGGATATCATGACCGATATTCTCGTTATCTCCCAGCTTGTCCAAGCCGGAGATGAATCCTCCAGCATTGCTGAAGAGCATAGAGGCTCCAGCCACATTGCCGCCTACCCGAGCGAGCGAGCTCTGGTAGGAGGAGGCTACTGCCTCATTGTCGGACATATACCTCAGCATCTGGGCCGAGGATGCCAGCAGCATATCCTTGACACCCTCACCCATTGGTCCACCCATGAGGGCAGATCTCTGGAGAGCCGTCAAGGTCTGTCCATACGGATCCTCTTCCCACTTCTCCATGATGCTCTCAGGCGTCTCACCCTTGAGCAGGACTCCCTTGAGGGACTCGTACACGGTGTCACCCATAATAAGGTACATCATGTAAGAAGTGACCCCAGAGATTCCGCCAATCTTGGCGATACGCCTCAGGTTCATCATAGCTAGCACCGGGAACTGAGACAGAGACGCGATAGCAGACTCGGTCACGGTCTTAGGCACTGACTTGGATCCCATGCGGGGTTCCAGGTTGATGTACTGGTTCTTCTGCTGGAGCAGGGTAGAGACCAAGGTAGCCGCCTTCTGGTAATTAGCCAGATCGCCGCTATGGCCATCTTCGAGGAGCTTCCTCTTACCTCGCTCAACGTCAGCCCAACGTACACCAGCGTAGTCCGTCATGTTCCTCAGGATCTCCTGGACGTAGTATCCCGATCCGTCTCCAAACCCAGACAGGGTCAGGAGCGTAGCGTTCTCTCGGTTGACACCCAGAGGACGCCCAGCCGCCACAGCCTCCTTCACAGAGGCGTTAGGATTCTCCTTGAGCCACTTGTTGAACTTCAGGAAGCCAGGCTTGTTAGCCAGGCGCCGAAGGTCTCTAGCGGCCCTTGAGGCTCCCACGTAGCGGTTGTACCGGTTCATACTACCGAAGCCCAGCGTACCGACCCACCTGAGCCAGCCATCGAGCTTCTCCAGAGCAACCTGCTCAGAGGAATCAGTAGCATCAAGGTCAGAGATATCTCCGAGGAAGTACTGACCCGTCTGGATACCGATGTTATGTCGGTCATACTGATTATGGAACATATTAACAGATTCATATAGCTGCTTCCTTGTCTCCCTGCCCAAGGGGGCAATGAAGTCAAAGACAGCCTTAAGGTCCCGGAGCATCACCGTACGCATCATGGTCTGCATAACAAGCTGGGTGGTCTCAGCCAAAGCGGAGATAGCCCAGTTGGGAGCGGAGCCAATACTGGTACCAATACGGATCAGTGCGTTGATGTTCCTCATGACCTTGCCGGGACTTTCGACACCCTCGGGGAGCCTACCGATACCGGAGTCATATTGATCCTTAAGAGCCTTAAGAGCCGTCACAGCTACGCGAGCCTCATTGGACGTGAGTGCTCTAGATACAACCTTACCGTTAGCATCCCGGGAGACAGGGACCGTCTGGCCTCCCTTGATACGAGACATAAGGTTAAAGTACATATCTTCAAACCTGAGGCCCTTGGCCCCAAGAATGTTCTGGTTCACAGCCGCGTGGTACGACTCGATGATACGAGACGAACCAAAGAGGCCGTTGGTAAGTACACTGACATCAGAGACTTGCATCTCAAGCCAGTCCGGGCTGCCGAGATCCTTAGCTCCCTTAGGAGTTCTGGGATCCTTGAACAACATGGTGTCACCACGGAGGTAACCACCGTTGCGCCAGTTCTGGACAATCTTATGGGCTCCGAACATACCGATCGAAGTGTCAGCCTCGTGGATAACGGCCTGACGCCCCTCGGTATCCTTGTTACGGATATCAGCTTGGTACTTCATGTACTGGCTAGGAGTAACAGCCCGGCCCTCGGAGAGGATCACCTTAGGCGCCTTGCCACTCATAAGCCTGCTTCGGAAAATCTCCGTAAGCTGTGACATGGACCTCATGAACTCCTTGGGGTACTTCTTCTTATCATTAGAATGGAGGTACTTAATGATAATACTATTAGCTTCCTTAATGAGCTCCCACTGTTCCTTACCCTCAGTCTTAAGACCAAGAGCTTCGGCAGCGGCGTCCCAAGCCTTAGAGCTTTGCGGATCCAGTTCCTGAGCGATGTGCCTAAACTGAGCATCATCGAGGGCCTCATCAAAGATAACCCCTGCTTCCTTAGCCATGTTGGCATCCCAGATAGGGGGACGATCCTTAATGGAAAGGGCAGCCATCTGATTCCGAACCATAGCGCCTCGAACGTCGGAGCGGACATCAACAAAGTTGTTCGCGTCGTCGAGGAAGGATCTATCGAGCTGGTAGGGAAGCCTAGGCTTAGCCCGGAGGTTTGCAGCCTGGGCAGCATTCATCATGCCGTCCTGCTCAGCAGCGTCGATCAGGTTACGGATAAAACCTGTATCCTTATTCATCATCTTATGGTGATACTGCTTCACAGCAGCCTTCTCCTTGGGGGAGAGCTCAGCCAGCGCGTCAAGGTTATCGAAGTTACCCGTGTCTACAGCAGCGAGGATGATCCTCTCTACCCTCCGAACCACGGAGTTATCGAGCTTACCCTGACGCATTTTCCTCATCTTCTTACGGACAGGTCCCAAGACTTCACGGATACCCGCGAACCTTGACTGCAGCTTATCGACTGCCATCTGCACCGGGACGTATCCCCGCACAGTACCTTCCGTATTAAAGTTAGTAGTATCCAACATAGCGGCCATCGAGCGGACAGCCATAATGTCAGAGGTGTTCCCTTCAAGGGCACCTGGGGTAGCCGTCAGGAATGACCCGGCTCCGATATAGGCACCGCCCACTCGGCCGCTCTGAGCGACGTTGAACGTGGACAGGAGCTTATCAGTCTGGAGGGTGATGTAACGAGTCTTCTCTGCTGGCGTAAGTCGCCGAAGATCTCCCACGTCATCTGGGTCCTCCTTCTCAGGATTAAACTTAGACTTGATATCAAGCTCCATAAACTCTTCTTCACGGCTAATAGTTTCTTCACCCGTGTAGGTAAACAGAGTACTTTCGGTACGCTTGATCTTGCCGTACAGCTGCATCCAAGCAGTGCTGCCAGTTTCCAGTTCCTTAAGATCTGTCTTCATGGCTTCAAGATCGGAGCTGCTGACAACTTCCCCTTCCTTACCGCCCAGAGGACGGACGACAACACTGTACCCATTAGTGGTTTCATCAGTTACGACTTCAGGGATTACGTCACCGTCGTAGATCGAGATAGCTCTATCAGCGATCAGGTCAAACGTATCTGACATCTGCTTGAAGTACGTGCCGTCCGGGTTAGCAAAAGCTACCGCGCCACGGAGTGCAGAGTCATCATGCCCTCTAGTGTCATTCCTGCTGATTTCAGGAGTAGGGTCATTGCGCAGACGCGCTCGCCTACGGCTGTTATCAGAAGGGTTCTCAACTTCATTAACAATCTTATGAGTAACAGCATCATCAGCATCGCGGAGCGTCGGGCCAATGATCTGCCAGATACTAGCAGCAACGTTGGGACGGTCGCTCCTATCCGAAGGGGCTCGGTATGCGACAATAGTCAGCCACTGCGCCATAAGCTCGGTAGCTGCCTGACGCTTGGCCTGGGCCGACCGGCCCTCTTGACCAGCGTTAGCAGCATACGTAAACAGATTAGACACAGCGTTGGCCATCTTGTTAAGAACACCTATAGGGACATTCTTATAACCAGACTTCTCCAACTTAGCTGCCTTAACATCCTTATCATTCTGGACCTTGGGGTCAGACTTGATGTCAGCCATGATCTCGGCTCGCATGCCCTCGACCTTACGGGAAATACTCTTACCGATTGTAGCTTCAAGCCACGGACGAGTACCGGTGTTCCAACCCGCGTCATCAATGAAGTCCTTCATAACTTGATTACGAAGCTTCTTCAAGGAATCAGCGCGTCCTCGACCACCGGACTTATCGTACTGCACCACAGCGAGCATTCGTTCACTGAGTTCGTGCATAAGTACAAAGACAGCCGCCGGGATGTTGTCATTCTTGACAGCTGCCTTGACATGGGCCAGACCTTCAAGGCGTGCCTTGATGTCCGCACCAAAGCCAACAGCCATCTGAACTTGTTCGCCTTCATCTCTCATGCCGATGTCACCACCGCCCCAGAAAGCTCTTCGCATCTTATCATTCTTGACAGTCTGCTCAAGCGTGACAATGGCTTGGATATCAGAGATAGCATTAGGACCTTCAGTGAAAGCCTTGAACATAGCAATCTGATTCTTCCACATGACGTCGCCAGTTTCATTGTAGGCGTCTACAAGATCCTTGAGATAGGCCGCACCCTGAGTGCTGTACTTCGATGGGGTATCAACAATATGCTGCTCCTGAATAGGCTTCTTAGCTTCCTGGGTAGAGAGGTTGTCTCCACCAAGGCGGCCCATAGCCGCAGCAACAGCGTCATTGTCAACGTCAGCATCGCTGCCGCTAGCTGCGTCGCTAGGAGGCGCTGCGTCGCTAGGAGGCGGTCCTCCAAGACGTGCCATTGCATCACTCAAAGAGACCTTGTCAACGTCGGCGTCACTACCTGATTCTCCCTCAGCCTTAGCAGCCGGAGCTTCAGGTGTCACTTCACCCTTACGTCGAGCGATGAGATCCTTAAGTTGGTCAGGAGTAAGCTCAACAAGATTTCTCGTGTATTGACCAGTAGGACCCCAACTATTAACAGTACCGACAAAGACAAAATTATCAGTGCTAGAGTCAAGGACACCTTCAGCTAGAATAGCTTCAAGCCGTTCTAGAGGCACCTGCTCCGTCATACGGTCAATGCGGGGATTCGTATTGGTTTCTTCCAGACGGATATCCCACCGATACTTCACACCATCAACACTAATATCAGTATCCTTGGCACTGACGTCAAAAGATTTAGCACCAACTTCAGCCCTGGCCTCAGCCAAGACCTTCTCAGGATCGACACCGGCTAGACGCATATGGGTACGCCTGTTTTCGTTGAAGATGATAGGCATTTGGACAGTCGGAGGAGGCAGAGCTTCGGGCTCTGCTTCCACAGCCGGAGCTTCAGCTTCATTCTTAGCTACAAGCTCAGCAGTACGCTTAGCCTGTTCTGCTTCCTTCTTAACCTGCTTAGCCTTGCGAGTGTCAACAAACTTAACCCGAGCCATGCCCGAGAAAGCTATTCCCATAAACTCATTATCAACCTCATACCCAAGCAGTACTTCGGCAATATCCTTGGCTTTCTTAGAAGCAAAGATAATGCCCATTTCAGTACGCTTAGTCAAACCAAAGTTAATCAGCGTATCAGCCACAGCGTAATATTCGTAAGGAACCGTCTTCTTCTTCTTACCTCTTTTAACAACCCTGCTCAAAGGCTTAGAAAGAATAGAGTCAGCTCGCTTCACCAACATCTTGCCAGTCTTCTTGCCATTCCAATCAACACCTTCCCTAACGAGAGTAGCCTCTGCCTCGTTTCGAGGAGTAGACCAGAACCCGTGAGTGGGAGGTTGAGTCCCGTCGAACCCTGCCTGGGGCGGGTTAGCCGTAGACTGCGACCCCGTCAGGTTCATCGGGATATCAACACCAAACTCGTTAGCAAGAACAAGGCGCCTCATAAGACGGCGGTTGCCCGTAGCGTTCAACAAGTTAAGGAGGTTCATTTCCGTAAACACTGGACGTGAGTCCTTGGCCATCTGGGGATCAACGACATGCTGGCCGTTCAGGATATCCCCGAATGGATTATAAACATTTTCCGTTCCTTCTTCCCCCTCTACAACTTCGTAGGGGCGGAGGAACATCATCTTCTTCTGCGTATCAGGAGACGCAAAAGCAAGGGCCACTTCTTCAGGAGTAATATCTTCGGTGATTCCCATGGCATCCTTAAACCAGGACATCATGGTATCATCACTAAGCGAGTCAATGATAGACACCAGAAGCATCTTCTCTTCGCCATCGATATCAACAGCAGTACGGGGATTAAGCCCGTGGATCTGAAGACCGCGCTCAAACTTACTATTAAAGTCTGCCATAGCGGCATCAATAGCATCCTGAGCCATAGCACTACCGAGGTTCTTCTCGGTAAAGTTCATGAGGTCTTCTAGTTGAGTTTCGATGTCTCCCTCTACAGCATTTGCACGAACGTTAGCCCACCACTCGTAGACACCCAGTTCCGCAATCTCTTTCTTGACTTGTGCATACATTGCTTCTGAGGATTCAAACAAACTGTCATCCATCTTAGCAACAGCATAGTCAATCATGTTAGCCACAGCGTCAGCCTGGGCGCCACCCATGAGAGACCAGTCCCGATAGAAGATCGAGGCCGGTCCACGGGAAGTCACCTTAGCGATGCGGTTAGAAACCTGATTACCATCCGCGTCAACCTTGGGGTTAGCCAGCCGGAGACCGGCGTGACTTACAGCGCCAAGCGACAGTCCAAGCATACGATGCTTGCGGTTCTTAGATGCAAAGCGCTGAACAGCGCCAAGGGCCGTTGAGCCCTGCATACCAGGAACAACATCAGCGCCTGAAGTGGGGATGTAGTTGAGGTTACTAGTAGAGTCGTTAATATTAATACCGAATGTAGCTTGCAAAGCTTCAGCCAAAGCAATCTCAGAAGCTTGCACCGCTGAGTTAACCTGAGCTTCCGTAGCCTCGCCCTGAGCAGCTCTGTTACGAGTACCAGCTACGCGGGGGTAATGAGAATTACCCGCACGTCGATTCATGCGATAGGCCAGGAGAGAAGAGCGATCAGTACCCAAGCTAGCTGCCTGGGAGTCATCGGCTTCAATCTCAGCAGTAGCCTTGCGCTGCTTAATCTCCTTATCGTCACCACGAGCAGCTGCAGCAATGTTGTCATCCTCAACAATAGGGATATCAACTTCCTTTTCAGCTTGCGCGTTTCTCCACTGCGGAGAGTACGGACTAGCCACAACCATATCACTGATGGAGATAGGAAGACCGTCAGAACTAACTGACGTCGTCTCAGCCAACTCCTTCTGCTGGATCTCCCGGAGGGCCGGAACACCAAGCTTAGTCGGGTGACTCTTACCAACAGTAGAACCTTCAGGCTGCGTGAGCCTAAGGGCGGGCTTCTTATCTGATGCAATAAGGATGTCGTTGGTATTCACGCGAGTGCTACCATCGTCCTTTTCCTCAATAAGCATCTTCTTCATCTGATACAAGAAGGCGTACTCTTGAGCTTCGTCAAGAGGCAGCTCCTCGCCAGACTTCTCGAACTCACGCCTCTTAGCTTCCAGTACATCGAACCTAGCCAGGTTGGCTTCCATGTTAGCTTGGATAGCCGTCCGTCTAGCGACAGTCTCGGATTCCCTTGACTGTCCAACGAGGTCATCCATGGAGACCTGCTGACTGGGCCTCAGATCATGAGGCATCTGGAAAATAGAAGAGGCATTAATAATTTCATCTTGCAGGACAGCACGCTCGGTATCTTCTCGGCTTACAGCTCTCTTGTTAGCAACTGCCAGACCTTCGCGCATATCGACCAGACGATACTGACCGACATTCACTTCCGGTCCGCCATCAGCTGGGGAGGCTTCTTCGCCTTCTGTAGCCGTGGACATATCTCGTCCAGCCTGTGCGGTATCTGATCCAGCAAACGCTCGGGAGAACCCAGAGCCCTTAGGGAAGTACACGGCCTTGCCCATCAACTGCACCATAGCTTCGTTAGACAAATCGTCCAAGCTAAGGCCCGTAGCCTTAAGCATGAGGTCGACCTGCTCCTTAACAGCGGTGTAGCCAATTCGACCGGCAAGCTCAGCGGTTCCCATGTAGGATGAGACAGCGTCCCAAGATCCTCGCTCTTCAGGAGGAAGAGAAACGTACCTCTTAAGCGCGTCAATCTCAGCGTCAATGTTAGGACGAACGTTAGAGTTATTCTGACGCTCAAACATCATGGTGACATACCACTCACCCAGAGCCATCTGAGTAGCGGGGTCTTCAACCTGGAAGACCTGACGAGCCTTGCTTCGGATATGCTCAACGAGAGTGGGGTTACTTTCCCACGTACCGTTAGCCAGCATCCTGCCGTCAATCTGGAAGGTATTGCCATCGGGAAGCACAACAGTAAGAGCGTTGTTCATCTCAATAGACTTAACCATGTCCGCGGATCGAGGGATATCAAGCACGGTCTGGATAAGACCTGGCTCTTCGGCATTGCCATAAAGGTCCTTAGCCATGGAGTCAGCCATAGCCGAGACGTTCATGGCCTTGATCCTATCAATGTCAGCTCCTTCAAAGCCATACTTCCCAGGATCCTGCTTAAGCTTGTTAAGACCATTAGTAAGAGCGTTCTTAAACGCACCCATACCAGCCGAGTACGGCAAGGTCATAACAGGGGACTTAAAGATCTCCTTGCGGAGGAAGTTGCCAAGAGAACCAGCAGTCTTAAGAGTAGTACTTCCGTCTGGCTGGTTCTCGAGCATAGCAGCTTCGAGGAACTTCCAGTCAGGATTACCAGTTTCAGCCAAAGCTTCAAAGCCAACCTTTGAGTAGTTGTCAGGACCCTTGTCAGTGGTATACGTATTATACTTAACAAGAGTCTCAGCCATGGCATCAATGCCACCATGGGTATCAAGGAAGGGCCTAACTTCGCTAAGCCACTGAGTAAACTCCCTCTGCTGCGAAAGAGCAGCCTTCTGGTCATCAGTCAAGACGTCCCAGTGGTTCATAGCCCAGTCACGGTAAAGAGACTGAGCTGCCGTCACAGCCTGAGCCGAAGCATCGACTGCGGTCTGGGCGAACTCACCATCAATCTCGAAAGCGTCCATATCCTTCATAAGGCGGACTACTTCTTCTTCGGATCGGCCTTCAGCCCACTTGCTGAAGTCCTTGAGGCCAGCGGCGGCGGCCAGCTTAGAAAGACCCTTGGTCGTTCCAAACATCTTACCGTTACGGATCTGCCAAGCATGCTTAAAGCTGCCAGGCATGACTGCTGCGCCTTCGAGGCCCATGTCACCGCTGAGGCCGTCCATGTACTGGGATGCAGCCTTGCCTTCCTTACCGCCCATGATGTTACCAACAATGGCCAGCTGTCCAAAGAAGTTGCGGGGTCCCGCCACTTCATCATGCAGAGTCTTAACGATAGCGGGGTTAGCGTCCATCAACTGATCAGTACGCCGTTGCACCCGTTCTCGGAAAGACCCAAGCTTTTCTTCTACCTGTCGAATCATCTGCTGAGGCGCAAAGTAACGCTGCTTGTACGGTTCGTAGAACGTCGCAGACATGTACTTCTTAATGAAGGCCTGAGTAGCTTCTTCGGGGTAGTTATCTCTTTTCAGTTTATCTATCTCTGCCTGAATCTCATCGTAGTACGCAAAGATCTTGTTAGGTTCAAGCTGCCCACGAGGGACGCTGAACTCGCCGTCCTCGAAGAACAGCTGACCAATCACTTGGTCTCGGACTGCATCCTCGTGAACCTTTTGGATAGATGAAGTAGATCCAGTACCAAGCCATCCTCTTCGGGGAGCATTATCCAGGCCTTCGGCGAACGCGTCGCCGTCCTTGGTGCCTACCGACAGGGGAGAGGCAGCTTCAATCATGGCACGGCCTGCGGTGTAACCGTCGACCGCATCAAGCTCACCATTGATCAGCTGACTGGATTCAATACCATAAGTATCCTTATAGTACTTGTTGATCTTAGCTGCAAGTTCCTGTGCGTCAGCTTCGGTTCTAGCCTTGTTTCGCTTAGGACCTTCAGCAAACAGCTCGTTGTTTCGAGTAACCACACCATAGATGCCCAGGCGTCGAGCCAAAGCATCCTTAGCGGGTCCAGGAGCAATAGCCGACCAGGCATCTACAATACCCTCGACGAAGAGGGCTTCGTGTCGAGCCATGTAAGCTTCTGCAGACTCATCACCTCTGTTCTGCTCAAACTTATCACCAGCTCGCGTCTTCATAGCCGCAGCCGTTTCAGCTTCAGCTGCGCCCTTGCGAAGTCGGAGGGACCTACCGTGGTAGTACTTGTTAGCTACCAGAATAAAGGGACTACCCTTATCCTCAGCAGCAACCTCGGCCCTAGTACGGTTAAGGAGATCTGAGCCCAGCACAGCATCGTCGTAGATACTAAGGGCAAGATCATAAGCCTTATCACCGTCAATGTACATCTGCCCGTTTTCGCGGTAACCTGCGTGTCGTTCAAAGATATTAGTAAGCAGGTTAGCATAGCCCGGGGGCATGAACCTAACAGCAAAGCTCACATCAATCTTAGACGCAGGGTAGCCCGCTCGAGCGGCCTGCTCGTTCATAGCCGTAACACCTTCGACAAGAGACTTAGCAATGTCAGCCTGCTTCTCAAGAAGCTTAGGGTTGTCCGAAGACATCTTCTTAAGGAGAGCAAGTTGGTTGTACAGCTTAACAAGTTCTTCACGGGAGGCAGTCGAAACCTTAGCGATCTCGTCTCCCTTATCTACTTCTCCAACATCAATACCAAAGTCATCGAGGATGCTACTAGCAATTTCTCGCCTAGTCTTTCCTGCAAAGTCTTCGGGTTCAATGTCATCCACCTCTTCAATACCAAAGGCTTCCTTGAACTTTTCAAGGCGCGCTTCGGTTTCTCTAATCATATATTCAACATCATAGACGCTGTTCTCAAGACGAGCGTCACTGATCTCAGCCCTTTCCTTGGCTGCCATGTCAAGCCGTTCCTGAGCATCTCGGCCCTTAGAGGCCAGGATAGCTCCGGTAGCTTCCGCGGTAGTCATCTCAGGGGCTACGTTCATCGCCGCAGCGTGAACGCCCTGGGGATCATTGAGCTTCATCTCAGCGTCAAACTTATTGCCAAAGATTCCGTAGACTTCTCTAGCAGATTCAATATCAATTTGTGTAAGACTCTCTGCGTCGTCTTCTTGACGAACACCGGTTTCGAGAGTCTTCTGGTAGCGAGCTTCGTCGCTTTCTTGGACGGCATCTACTCGGTCCTGCCGCTGCTTGAACATCTCAGTAAGCTCAACCCGTTCTTCAACGGTCAGGGCTTCGCGCCCCTGTCGAATAAGCATACCATCAGCAATGTCAGTCAACATAGCAGGAGTAGCAGCGCCTCGGTTCCTGATAAGGAAGCTAACGATAGATCGAGAAGACATCATGGCCGTAGCCTTAAGCTCTTCGATATAAGCCTTAGCGTCTTCGTCGCCTTCTTCAGCCAGCTCCTTAAGAGCCTTAAGAGAAGAGGTATCGCTGACCAGCTCGTTAGACTCAATAGCCGTCTCAACCTGCCGGGTCGTAACCTTACGAGCAATCGTAGAGCGAGCCTCGATAACCTTCGCAGCACCCTCCGAGGAGGTAACCGTGTTAAGATCACGGACAGCCGCAGCTCGCTTCTTAGACTCAGGGGTATCAATCAGCTCACCGAGGAGCCTGGGGATATCCTTAAGGTCTGAGGTACGAGCCAGCTTCTTAGAGAAGGTAGCAAGGTCAACACCTGAGGCCCAGGCGTGCTCAACAAGCAGCTCCAGATCTTCAAGCTTATCCGGTTCAGTAATACCGTTCTTCCTGGCCATGCCAGTAACGTGGCTCTTAGCCAGATCAATCTGGGATCGGCCCGTTGCATCAGCCCAGAGCTGTCCAACGGCCTGGGCCGCTGACGCATCTCGCTGTGCTCCGAAAGCCTCAGACCAACCTCGCTTGAACGCAGACATAGACTCAAAGACACCACCGTCAGCCGCCTGAGCAGCATCAAGGCCACCCTGGATACGGGCACCAGTGCCGGTCGAGCCCATCATGACATTGGTACCGATGCGCATAGCGCCGCCAATAGCAACGCCAAAGCCCATGCCCATCAAACCTGACTGAGCATAGCCCCACCAGGTAGCGTCAAATTCGTCTCTATTAACATATTCACCACTGACAAACCGGTTCCAGTTGTACTCTTCTTCACGACTAAGGCCGTACGCAAAGAGTTCCCCGACCGCTCCGTCAATCATGTTACCCGTAAGGCCCTGCAAGAGGGTACCGGGAGTAACGTCAGTTGTAAAGATGGTTCTGCCAAGAGCGCTAGTCATCAGACTTCCGGTGCTGCTCTCGGTCACCTGCTTAGCCATCATAGCCACTTCGTCGGATCCCTGAAGCCCACGTCTAATGACGCTTGCTCTAGCGACCGCAGGCACGATGAGCTGTTCTGCAATGGTGGTAGGCAAGAACTTCTTGGGGACGGTGCCAACAACCTTGAGGCTCTTACCGAGAGTTGTAGCTCCCACGTCCATGGCTCTATAGAACTTGGCCAAGCGAGGAGCCCTAGCGGCAACCTTGACACCCATCTGTCCGATCTTCATTCCTGCGTACAGAGCAACGGAGCCACCCTTAGTAAAGGGAGCCAACACCGCAGTAGCAGCAACCTCAAGAACAGTATCAGGGTCGGTTACCATACCGACGCCAGTGTCAGCAACAAACTGCCAGACCTTCTCGCCTGCCGACATTTCAGCAGCAGCCTGGCCAGCTTCGTAATCGTTAGTCATCTTGTTCAAGACAACCGCCAAAGCCATGATGTTTGGAGACCGACGAATGTCGCTTTCCTTCAAGCCTATCGTCCTGAACATCTGACCACGGGAGGACTCGGGATCCAGGAGACTAGCAATAGCGTTCTCCATTGCCTCTGAGTCTTTCCAGTTGGGATCAACCTCGTGAAGCTCCTGGTGGATCTCTCCACCCTCTTGGAACCGGGTAGCTCCCCAGCTGGGGTCGTCGCCGGTAAACAATTCAACAGTGTTAGCTGCAAGGCCCGTAGCCGTTCCTACCATGGACTCCAGGATGCGATACTCATCGGGGTTCTCTGCGAGGGTACTAATACCCTGCTCCTCGAGGAACGCCCGGGCGTCTTCAACACCTTCTTGATTAAATTCTTCAAGCATCTGCAGATACGGGGCCGTTCCATAGAACCGATTACGATGAGCGTATTCGTTAGGACCAGCCAAGGTAACGGTGTTGTTCATGTGCGTAGTACGCGACAATGCATCCTTACCTTCGTCGTAATTCCTCCAGATGAAACCCTCTGGGGTAGGGACCTTGATCATAGCTGAATCGAGGTCAGCCTCTCCACCCATGACCGCAGCCATCTTAGAAACGTCACCGCTTCGCTTGGACCTGACCTCTTCTTCGAGGCGTCGGCGGCGTTCTTCACGCGCTTCCCAATCCTTGATGTTCTGCTGCAGACGCTCATCATTGGCCATGATCTGGTTAGTCAGCGCAGTCGTTCTCTGAAGAGCACCCACGTTCAATCCAGTGTCATAGTCAAACGGATTGTTATGGATGCTATTCATGTTATATACAAAATTACTCGACATGTCTTCCTGCCTTTCTAAGGGGGGGTTAGACTAAAGTCCCCGCCTCCCTGTTAAGGGAGACGAGGTAAATATTATCACAGATCTCTCATAGTTTACCCGGTCTTCTTCTCTTCCGGGTTGTAGGTCTCGGTCTTAACATCTGTACCAAAGATCCACATCCACATTCCGAGGGCTTCAACCAAAGTATCACCTACTCTCTGGAGACGATCCTCTTTTGCAATAGCGGAAAGGTAGCTTTCGGTGTTTCGGGAAACGCCCATGTTATCAGTATACCGACCCAAGCCTCCCGACTTAGGAACTCTAGCGCTCCCTGAGGAGCTAATTACAGTTCCAGGAGCCCAGGGGGCGGGCATACGGAGTGCGGCCTCCCCTTCACCAACAAAGACTTCGTCTTGGCCGTAGAAGGTACCGTAACTGAACTCATTCCCAAAGCTATCAAGGTCAAGGTCACCACCGCCGTTAACATACATAGCGATATCAACCATACCCTGAGCTGTGATCCCAAGCTTCTCTCTGTTATAAGAGAGAGCAAAGGCCCTGGCTTCGTCTCGACTAAGATCCAGGATTCCCATCACTCTTTCCTCAAACTCTGAAGCCTGTCGAATGAGCTTAGGGTTATTATCCTGAATGATAGCAGAATAAGAAGCAACAGCAGACTGGTCTTCAGGGCTCTCAATCCGAGAAGACGCGTCCAGGATATTAATATATCGGTCGACCTTCTTTTGATTACCGTCAAAGGTCTTACCAAGTTGCTTACGCCACTCAATATCAGCTTGCTTAATAAACCTATCTCGTTCAGCAGAGTCCGAAGTGTGGCCATTACGGGTAGCGAGGGTATCAAGGTAAGAGTAGTTAACCGGCGTTCCGTCATCGCCTATACCAAAGTGTATAAACCCTGGACCGTCCGGACCAATGTTTTCTACAAGGTCTTCTCGACGAACTAGCCTCATAGTGGGAGCAGACGAAGGGTATTGTCTATTAAACTCAAACCCTGCTATAGAAAATCCAGCAGCTTCGACAATTTCTTTAAGATCTTGTTCAGTGTAGTTGCCGTCAGTCTGCTGATTAAGGGCTGCTTCTACCAGTTCGGTCTTAATGAAAGCGGGGTTTCCAACTACTCCGGGAGTAACCATCTTATCAATAATATCGAATACTGAAACTTCACTGGAGACTTGACTCCACTTTCTCTGCAACCCGTTACTCGGGTCTGGGACAAAGGTGTAATTAGATCGAGCCTCAGCCCGTTCGCCCAACAGAAGACGCTTAATCTCAGTTGTAGCGGCTTCAGTATTCTCAGGGTTCTCGTGTATAACCCTCAGCTGAGCCTGAACATCTGCGGCTAGTGATGAGGTGAGATTGCGCCCTGTTGCGTAACTCATGAGCTCTTTACGCTCTTCTCCATCGGAGTTAAGGATGGGCCCTGCCTCCTTACCATTAAGGTTAGTTACAAGGTTTCCAATAGCGTCGTCAATACCGATCCTCTTGGTGAAATCATTAGTAGGAGAAGCACCCACAATATCAGGGTTCTTCTCAATTTTCTCTTCCCGCTGAGCAGAGTTCTTAGGCTCTGTCACCACAGGGATATTGGAGAAAGGAACCCCGGCGCCTCCCGCGTAGGAGTCGTCGGATCCAAAAGCAGTCTCAATGCGTCCTACTCCTTCAAGAGCATCGTCTGTAGTAGTACCGCTAACCATCTTAAAAGATGCCCGATACGACTCAGAGACGATGCGGTCGCTGAGGAATAGATCAGTAGCCTTCTGGAGATCCGGTCCCACGGTGATGCCCATCGCCTCAAAACCCTCGGTAATGTACTTACCAAGATCCTTATAAGGGACCTTCTCGTTCAGGGCCCTTCGCTGGATGTCAGCCATAACGGCCACTCGGGCGGAGACGCCTTGGTCACCCATCTGAGCTGCAATGCGAGGTCCAAGCACGTTAGTACCGTGACCCGCAGCAGCCGTCATAATTTCATTAGCGGCTTCTTTAATAACGAGAGGACGCGTACGGGTCGATATTTCATCGGAACCATCAGTTCGAGAGATAGCAAGCCGGATGATTTCTGGGGCAAAAGACATTTGGCCATCATTCTTATCGACAACATACGCCTCAATCTCTTCAATCTTATCATTCCTATCGAGCATCTCTGGGTTAGCTGCTGGAGCTTCGTTAAGATGCGTCATAATCATTTCAATAGAATCAGGATCCATGGACCTTTCTTCGAGCTGGTCCCTGATAGTATCCATCGCCATGGCCTTAGCGTCATCAGCAGACATGGTACCAAGCGATGCGTTGCCGAGATCAGTCACCAGAGATGAGAGTCTGGGAACCATACCCAGCACAGAATCACCAGGCATTACAGTGGAGATAGCTGCGTGTGCGGCGTTGCTCCACCTAGCCATGGACTGATCGTCAAGAGTTACTTCGTCACCCTGATAGTTTGCGAAGGCAGTCAGACTTTGATTGGCCGCCAGAGTAAGAGCTTCTGTACGGCGCGTGTGAGCTGCTCGTCGCAGATGAGGGTCAGCCTTCTTCATCTTAGCGTTGATGGTGTCCGTAAGAACTTCATCAACATCTCTCATCATAGGATCTTCATAGTCAAGAGGGATTGCCCCGGTCTCAGCCATGTGACTCTTAAAGTCTTCCAACAGCTTAGGACCCTCCGGAATAGGAAGCCCCCTGTTAGACAGATCCGTGACAAAAGATTCAGCTCTTTCGGAGATGTCCCCGTAAGCTGTATTAACTACATCTTCAACGTAGGCTATCCGTTGGTTATCGACATCAGTCTGATACCCGGACAGGATAGCTTCGGTACGCTTAGTCAAGTTATCATTACCCTGAGAGAGGGTATCGAACTTAGGCTTAAACTTGTTACCAAGAGCCACAAGGTCGTTAAGCTGCCTCTTCTCGCCACCCTCGCCGTAGTCACGGTCCATGATGGCGGCCTGTTGCAGGAAGTACTCCCGCTCCATATCTTGGTAGGACAGGGGACGGATAGCGTTACGAGCTTCCATCTCCTGGTCCTTAAGCTCCTCACTGAACTTACGAGTAAGGGCCTTCTGGTTGTACCTCGAGTACGTAGCAGCCTTAGAGCTCTCCTTCTGGACATCGCTCAGCTCAGCGTTGGAGTCCAGCTTACGGAGCTCTTCGGCCATCTGATCACGACTGTCGTTATCCTTATACTCAGCATACCCAGCAACTGTGTTAGCTGCTGACGTAGCCGCGTCCATACCAGCAAAGAGGAGGTCAGCCAACTGGCTGCTTAGATTGTTTCCACCAACCTGGTTGGCTCCTCTTCCGAAAGTAATTTGACCTCCACCAATCTGGCTGGTGTTAACCTCAGCCGTCTCAGGGGCGGGAGTAAAGACTTGCTCGTCACCCAACCCAGCAAGAGGATTGCTATTAGTACTTGACGTAGCTCGTCTTTGGTCCTTCTTATTTATATCGCCTTGATAGGCCATGTCAACCTCCAAAGATTCCGCCGGTCATGCCGCCTTTTCTAAGCGACTGGAACGACTGCATCATACCAAGGCCCTGTGAAGCACCTTGTGCTCCGCCGCCTAGGGCTGCTGCAATCATTCCCATATTATTACTACCAGGGGCAACGCCGGACGACCCAGGCATATGAATGTTAGCTGATTCGTAACTAAGCATATCACGCTTAGCCAGCTCCGCATCATAAGTAGCCTTAGCCCCCGTGTCAGCAGCCCAACGCTGCTTAGCCAGGTTCAAGCGTTCTTGCTTAAACTTCTGGTCAGCTTCGCGCTGAAGTGCATCAGCGGTACCGCCCCGCATACCACGACCAGTGCTCATAGAGTCAAGTGATGCCATCATCATTTGTTGAGACTTAGCCAAGCTATGAGCATTGGCTTTCCAGGTCATGCGATTACCGCGCTTCGTGTCAGCGTAATTCTTAACTGCGGCCTTACCGATCTGCTTGTTGTTCCAAGCTCGAAGAGCGTTGGCCCTAGCAGCAGCAAAGTTCTTTCTGTCGTTGGCCAGCGCGTTCTGGAAGTTATTGCGGTCGACCTCAATCTTGTTGGCCATAGCCTGAGCCTTGGCTTCACTAGCCTGACCCATTGACCCCATGATGCCTCCGGCAATACCTACCCCAGCCATAGCAATTGCTACGCCCATATTAATCTCCTAGAAATTTAATTATATCTGAAATCTGATTATCTAGTTCTTCAGTAGTAACCATCATTACCTCGGGGTTGATTGCCTCAAGGTAACCTGACATAGCCTGAGCTGACTTTGTAATGACAGCGTCAGGGTCTACTTCAAACTTCTCACGTTCTGATTGTTTAATTATAGATGATCGTTGATTAGCTAGGTTATGCCGTTCAATGATAACAACCTTGTCTGCGGGTACAGTAAGAAAGCGTAGCTGCAAAGGCCACACCTTACCGACACCCTCCTTCATGTCTCTCACTTCGTTAGGAAGCTGGCAGTAGTACCCACCAGGATTGCCTGAGACAGGTAGCTGTCCGTGGCAGTACTTAGTACCTACCACCGGAAGACCAGCTACCTTAGCCTGTCTCATTACAAAGGACGAGCCCACACGAGGGCCGATCCCGCACACTAGGTTTACCATGCTCGGCCTCCTCGATTACCAAAAATGTTATTAGGCCTTCTGTGCATAGGGTTCATCGGAGTGGTTCTAGCAGCGCCTGACAACCTTTCGCCAAGCAAGAGATCAGCTCTCCGATCATCATCTTCCCACGCTTCAACCATTTCGTTATATTCGTTGTTTTCCCACTCTGCAAGTTTCTTATCCACGTCGACACCGAGGGTCTCCTCGTAATACGCAACAGCGGCGCTAAGGACATCTACTCGGTCATCGTGTTTAAGAGCCCCGCGGTGATCGTACAACCGCGTGATCTGCTTCTGGGTTTCCTCTTGTTTGATAGCCTTCTTATTAAAGACCAAACGATGGGAACCCATTACGGGCTCAAGTGTATTAATAATTCTCGTCTCCTTCATTCCCTGAACGCGATAGCCTTCGAGTCCAATCTGGCCTGCGCCTAGGCGTCCCACGTGAGGGCGGAGGAGTGATCCAAACATGCCGTCGCCATAGTTCTCCTCATACCTGATAAGGTTCAGGGAAGGGTACTCCAGCGCCAGTCTTACAATCTTCTCAAGAAGTGGCTCTTCGTAGCCACCTTCGTATCCATCCAGGTGGTGGACAAATACATACCCCATCCCAAAGCTAGCTACACACACTGACGTCTCATCTTCACCTCGACCTGAGGGGTCAATAAACATACAGGTTTGCTTATATGGGATGAAGTCTTCGCTCACCCACATAGGCTCACTGAATACGTCACCGTTAAGCCCAAAGCTGGGGAAGCTCTTTAAGGGGGTTGAGGACCATACAATTTTAGCCGGGTGGACCTCAGAGTCCAAGTCCAAGACGATAAGGTCATTAAGCCTCAGGGGGTACCTGTCTTGGTCAGCCAGGCTGGTATCAAGATGGTAATGGAGGCTAAAGAGCTTAGGGCCCACACGGGCCTTACGTTCCATCAGGAGCTCGTCTGTGAACCGCTGGGGCTGGATTGACATACCAGGGTCGTAATCCATCTCGAAGACCGTGGGGTCCACGTCGCGCATCTGACCAGGTACGTCAGGATCTGGCATGAGAGCCGGAAACTTACGGCATGGGTATGCATCACGAAGCTTGTTGTAGATACTCTCAGCGGACTGGGGAGTACCCAGGATACGGATGACCCCTAGATCAGGGTTTCTAATCTGTTCGATTTCCCAAACCTTGTTAAGCAACTTCTCTCTGGCTTCTGCCGTCTCAGAGTTCTTCTCGATCTCCACGTCATCAAGGATGACGGTGTCGGCGTGAGACCCTGTGATCTGGCTAGAGATACCTCGGGAGAAGACTGACTTATCCTGGCCCTGGGCTGTCCTACATTCCACGTTGAACCCGAAGGCTGAGTCAGCCGTATTAGGACCAGGCTCAAGATGCTTCATGTAAGGGACAAGGGTCAGGATCTTTCTTGTCATAGAAATAAATTCAGTCGATTTAATTGCTGTAGCTGACAAGACCATAATGATGTGATTAGGATCACGGAGCAGCAACCAACTAGCAAACATCGATGTAAGGACTGACTTACCAGCACCTCGACCAGCCTGTAGCTGGAATTCCTCGCCTCCGTTTTGGAGACGATCAGCCATTAAGTACTGTAGCGGAGTAGGTTCTCCGAGTCCTAGGTACTTCATGCACATAAACAAGTGGTTCCTGAAGTCATCCAAGATCTCTTCTGGGATACCTTCTGGTACAAGTTTATTATTAATATTAGGTATAGGCATCTAGTTATCTCCAAGGACTGTCCTAAGATGTCTCTTAGGGCAGCCCGAATCTTGTATACTCTTAGATGATCATGTTAGTGCCCTCACCCAAACTTGAACGGAAGATCAACTTTTTCTTCAATGATCTTGTCCACGTTTCGGTCAGTCACTTCAAGCATGTCACGGTTTTCCTTAAGCACATCAAGGGTCACCTTGTAGAGCTGAGGGCCACGCGCTTTAGGATCCTTAAGATCCGACATGATCGCGTTGTACAGCTCTTCATTCATCTTCTTATAATTCATTCAGCACTTCCACCTTCTGCGAGCCTTGCGAAGCCGACTATTTGGATTCTTGGCCGCCTTAGGAAACTTCTTCATCTGTCCCGCAGAGCGGGCGCAGTAGCTTTTCTTACGAGAGCCGCCACCGGGCTGAGGAGCCTTAAGCTTCGAGCCAGTCTTAGCGTTAATCTTACGACGGCCCTTAGCAGTCAGTCCGCCCTTCTTGGACTTGCATCCATTCTTGATGCCACAGCCCTTCATTGCACCTTTTTTCTTTGCTGCCATTACTTCTTTCCTTTCTTCTTGCCCTTCCAAGAGATCCGCTTAGGACCTTTCTTCTTCTTGGAGGCAGAGGTACATTGAGACTTAGTAGGCCGACAGGCGGGATACTTACGTTTGCTGCCGCCTGTAGCAGACTTACGCCCGCAGGACTTGCCTGTCTTACAGTCGATCCACCCCTTGCCGTTGTTCTTACCGAACCAGGTCTTAAGGGAGTTCTTCTTCTTAGCGGCCATTACTTCTTCTTCCCACGCTTGCCGGGACCGGACTTGCCTTTGCGGCACTTGACCGCAGCCCCCGAAGCGTAAGCAGAAGGCCATACCTTATAGGTAGCCTTGGCCCACTTCGCACACTTGTCCAGAGGCTTCTTCTTCTTAGGAGAGGCCTTCTTCTTTCGAGCAGCCATCAGTAGGCGCTCCGCTTGCGCATCTGCGACTTGACGTTACCCTTCTTGGGAGTAGGGATCTTACGCCCGGTCTTCTTCTTCTTGTTGCAGGGGCACGCCGCCTTGGCACACCCAGCACACTTCTTCTTAGTCTTTTTAACTGGCTTCTTCATTACTTGCTCCTAATAGTACCTTGACCAAAATAGAATCCGATGATGGCCATAACAGCCGTACGAACCTCAGGCATAATGAGGTATCCTTGAATGGATTCAAACCCACCTGTAAAAATACCAAGCAAGTCCCACGGTGCTCGCTCAGTTTCGATGACCGTAGTCACACCAGTGAACGAGACGAGGAGTGGGAAGTAAATCACCGCAAGCATAATCGAGACGACAAGGAAACGTCTCATCCAGATTCCGCCGCGCTTAGCGGCTCGGTCTGCGCTGAGATCGTCGGCCTTGGCCCCGATGAGACTTCGCTCGAACATTGCTGCTTGATGTGCTTGCTGGCTGGCGATTAGCTTCATCACGAAGCCGCTCGCGCCTCCCGCCAGTAGACTCAGTAGTTCCGGAGTCATTGCGGTTCCTCCTCTTAGTTATAAGTTTAGATCTTGCTCCACGAGAAATTCCGTGTAGCTTCTTCATGTGTGTGTATCTTCCAAAACGGTAATACGCGCTTCATGGTGTTGCATTGTATTGCGAATATTATGCTGCCCGTCGCGCAGACGATCGACCTCGTTCTCTACGTGTCGATGCTTTTCCTCATGCACAGCAATCTGGCTTGTCATTTTGTCAATGGGCTTCTTAACCCAGTTGTACATACCAGTAAGGATAGCGATGATCCCCAGAACAATCTCAATAGATTCAAACATCACAATTACTTCTTTCCCTTATATAGGATAGTGTCATCCAAGCTGCGGCTAAAAACAGAGGTGCCGCGAGCCAGTAAGGATATTCTTTTATATTCAGTTCTGTTATGATTGGTGCAGGCCTATCATCTAATTGCACGGAGGTCCCTCTCTTTGACGTAGCGGTGCAGGCTGTCAAAGTTATTACCATGGTTATAGCAAAATATTTCATAGGGCTCCTTAAATGTAAAGTGAGGGCGGGGGACACAGCGACCCCCGCCCCCGGGGATCTTAGTTCCGACGCTGCTGCCCGTGATGAGTTGAAGGTCATCATCGGCAGTGAGCACTGAATAGCGTAACCGGGTTGGCGTTCGCACCAGTCTCCACGAGGGAGGAGTTACTCTATGTCAGCTGCGACTGCAGCATCAGGCCTAAGGTAGCGATTATCTAATTTCAATATTAAGGTCAAGCCACTGACCATTAGAGCTTCCAGGTATGTTGACAAACAGATCCGAGAACGGAATACTGATATTAGCCTGGTTGCTACTGAATGTAAAGTCAGATGGAAAGTACCTCTTCTTGGGAAGTACGGCACCATTTGTCTGATTGACAAACTGGATATCCATTTCTTCCCAGCTAGTACTAAATGCCCCTGAGTCAGAAAAGCTCCACTGCATGGCGTTGTTGAACGGTAAGACGCTAAGGCCTGTACAGCCAAACTGCTGAAGCATATGAGCATCTCCGCCAGGGTTAGCGTCACTACTGTTGTAGGTAACACTAAACGTATTGATGTTCTTTTCAAACAAGTACGTATACCCTGGGTCAGCCGGTGGATATCCAGGTGCAACCCCGTTCTCATCACCAAAGGTAATAAAGAGAGGGATCTGATTAACAGTACCATAGATAGCCTGAGCAAGAGCCAGGTATGTACTAAAGTTGGAGTCATCTCCGCTGGACATCTCCATGAACAGCGAAGGGTAGCCCTGGCTGCTGAACTGATTAGCTACGCTGGTGAGAGTAATAGTCTGCGGGGCAAACCCATCGTCCTCTCCACCTCGAATGCCGTAAGTAATCTGCTTCTCATAGAGAAACTCTAGAGTAGTTTCAATATGCTCAGCAAGCGCATCTTCCTGATCAGGGTCTCCGAGATTAACCTCGGCTACAAGCTGAGCTCCTTGAGCGTTGCTGTCATTGAGGCCAGCTTGCTTATACGACACTCTGGTATTCTCGGTAAGCCAAGGAGGACCTGTCTCTGCCCCATTGAAGGGGAGGTTCACATCCACATAAGTTCCTACGTCGTTAGTAGCTCCAGTGAATTCAGAGTTACTAGACAGAATAGCGTCATAAGCCAAGCCGTAGACGCCGACGCTTGGAACATCAGGAGGCCAGACAAGGTTGTCACCGAGGTAGACTTTATCTACTTGCAGGTCTCCAAGCTTAATATCTCCAATGGCAGTATCAAATAGACTTATAGGCATGATTAACCCACAATGAAGTAAATGGTATCAGCGTCGGTATTACCGTTGCCGTTCAGAGTATCATATTCACCTTGGGTCAAGGAGACAATAGTAGTAACACGAGTCTCACCAGTAGCGGGGACATCGTTAGAAGTAACTACTCCAATGTCATCAGTAAGCTGACTGAGGTTTGTGGGCGTAACTGGGAAGTTTTCCCAGCTAGTCACGTAGTTAGTAGAGCCAACCTTTTTGAGGTACTGGCCGTCTACGCCTCCTGGGGAGATGCCCGCACCGGGCTGTCCCGGGAGGCCTTGATTACCTTGGCTACCCTGCGGTCCTTCCAACGAAGCCAGGAACTGAGCCTCAGTACCTGAGTTACCGTCGTCAAGCCAGACCTGGTAGGCGCTATCTCCTTGGGGGCCTTCGGGGCCAAGAGGTCCAACGGGACCCTGAGCTCCAGTGTTACCCCTAGGAATAGTAAACGTAAGACTAGCTGCCGAAGTGGTGCCTGTATTGACTACCGTGGCCGAAGAGCCAGGAAGCCCAGTAATGGTAGTATTAATATCAATACTAGCAGCCGCCCCGTTCTGACCAGCAGGACCAGTAGGTCCCGTAGATCCAACAGAACCGGTGTTTCCGGTCTCTCCTTGAGGACCCTCGGGACCCGTAGGACCGTCAGGACCCTCGGGACCTTCAGGACCGGTGGGGCCTACTGGGCCTTGAGGTCCAGTTCCACCAGTAGGCCCTGCGGGGCCGATGTTTCCCTGAATTCCCTGGATGCCTTGAATACCGTTGGGGCCAGTGGGGCCTTCGGGGCCTTCGGCGCCATCGTCACCCTGAGGACCAACAGGTCCCTGGATGCCTTGGATACCTTGGAGGCCCTGGGGTCCAGCGGGTCCCTGAATGGGCCCCACGTTGTCCCAAGAAGAGCCATTCCACACGTAGCCGTCACCCGAAGAAGCAACGATGTACAGGTCGCCCTGTGTGTTGCCTGTGCTGGGCAGGTCGCCTACGAGGGGTACAGTACCCAGAAGAGTCACGGACGTCCCAGACGGGCCCTCCGGGCCTTCTGGGCCCTCTGGACCTTCGGGACCCTGAGAACCAGCTGGGCCTACGTTTCCTTGGGGTCCAGTGGGCCCTTGGATGCCTTGAATACCGTCAGGACCGGTGGGTCCTTGGATTCCTTGATCGCCAGCCGGTCCAACAGGGCCAGTAGGCCCGTCGGGACCATCAGCACCGGTGGGACCAGCAGGTCCCTGGATGCCCTGGATGCCCTGAGGACCATCTGGGCCCTGGGCTCCGGTAGCCCCAGGCGATCCGGTGGCTCCCTGGCTGCCTGCGGCGCCCTCAGCGCCTTCAGGACCAGCAGGTCCGAGGGGACCAACGGGTCCAACAGGGCCCTGGGCCCCGTCATTGCCGTTAGAACCGGCAGGACCCTGTGCTCCGGCAGCTCCGTTGGCTCCGTCAGAGCCCCGGATGTCTGTAGTCTCAAATCCAAGGCCGTCAGTGGACTGGAAAGTCACAATGCCCGTGCTTGGATCGTAAAAACCATTATACCACCCCTTACCGTCAGCTCCTGTAGTGTCAGCGACGATGGGGACTTCAAAAATACCACCCTCTACAGCCACAATCCGGTTAGTCAGCTCCTGAATCGAGTCAAAGTTCTGCTGAAACTGATTATTAAGGGCCGTAGAGGTGACCCTAGACCCTGCTGCAAAGGTTTCTTGGATGTTGTTCACATCCTGAGACCGTCGAACCTCGGCCGGACGCCCTGATCCTGGGTTAAAGGCAGGCATCTCAAAGGTTTGTGTCCCTTCCTTGTTCGTAAAGAACACGGTAGTCAGATCACCGACCGCCGCAGTGTTGGTAGTCTCGTTAAAGACCACCTTATCATCGGGGATACGATATGGATCGTACCAGTTTACAAATTCTTCATCAGAAAAATCCTGCCCCAAGCCGTCAACCGTACCATAGCGATACAAAATGATGAGCTGCTTAGCATGAGACCTTTCATCGTCGATGCCAGTAATAGCATCATACGTAATAGGGAGAGACGTATTGGAATCTACCAGGATTACGTTGTTATCTTGATTAGGCATTATATAAGTCCTTGTAATTAGGTTAAAAGCCTCGGCCTCCCGGTAGGGAAGCCAAGGTAAAGGTTATTCAACAGTTCTAGTTACAGTGAGGGTAATAGACGTGCCATCTGAAATACCAGCAAGAGACGCTATGTCCACAAAGGAACTAGCAGTAAGGTACAAGAACTTCTGATTATTTGAACCTTGCGGTTCGTCATACAGAAGAGGACTTCCAGTTACCGTAGTACCTGGAGCACTTGTTAGAGCTGCTACAACTTCAAGAGTGGTTGTACTAATAGGGAGATAAGGACTAACGTCCTGAAGCCTCAGTCCGCCACTACTGTTGCTGTTAGCGAAGAACTTATCTGCAGAAGAACCAGTAGCCGTCAAGTCATCCAACAGATCACCTGAGTCAGCTACTGCAGTCAGGTTAGTGACCGTTGTTCTTAATTCATCCCACGTCCCAGTAAACTGAGCGGAGGGAGCAGTAGCGGAGGATGCTTGAATAGTAACGGGGTCCGACTCCTTGATCATCGGGCTATACACAGCTCCAGCGAGAGTACCGGTAGCCTTGACCTTAATTTCTTGGCCTACCGAAAAGACCTCTGAGCTGATCTGCTTGGGATTGTCGCCGGAAGGATCAAAGGGAATAAATGTAGTCATAGTAATCTCCTTGGAAAGTAGATGTTAAAGTAAAACCTTGACCTCCCGGTAGGGAAGCCAAGGTATGAATTATGGGTTAGGGTCCAAGATCTGGACCTTGGTGCCATCATCGCAGTTAGCAGTGATGGTAGCTTGATTAGTGTAGTCAGTCCAATACGACCAGTTAGTAGCACGTCCGTTAGACGAGTCGCCTGTAATAAACTCGCTCTCATTAAACGCGGGTACTGCCACTGGGGTGAACGTATCAGCCCAACCGGCCCGCAAAGTAGACAGGTCAGTTGCGGTCAGGCCCGTGAACCGGGCACCAACATCGCCACCATCCTGAGCGACACAGCCCTGACTAGCCAAAGTTGCCTTAGGCCTTAGGGTGATGAAGTCCAGATACGCGTCAACGTCATACTGCGACCGCGTAGCATCCATCCACCAGTCCTCGACGCTGACGTAGGCGGCTGCTCCGCCGTTGCCTCTGGTGTCAAAGATCATGTTACTCAGGAAGTTACGAGTAGAGCCTCCATCGGAGTCTCCTGTCGTTCGGTACCCAGTAATCTGGCTCTCGTAGAATACGTCACAGTCCTGGAACCCGTCGGCATTCATCATGCCAGCGAGGCGCCAACGATCAGCATTGTACCCGAAGGCAGAGGGGTCATACATCAGTGTGTTATGACGGAACCTGACTTGAGGGTTAAGAGTATCCAGGTGCCCCGTCTCCATTTGCTCTACTACCTGAGCCAGCGAAGGCTGGTTTACTAGACCGTCCGGGGTATAGACGTTGTCCACGAAGAAGAGGTTATTCTCTACAGCTAGCGCGTACCCGTCACCAGTAGTGACTGAAGCGCCCTCCTTGTTGTGCTGGTAGGTCAGACCGACCTTGCAGTTATGGAAGATATTATCCTTCACAAGAGCGTTCTGCCAGGAGTCCTTATAAAGAGAGATACCCTGACCGTGAGTAGACTTAGAGATCGAGAAGTAATTTCTCTGGATCTTGATTCTATTCTCCTCACCAGGAAGGACACCCTGCGTAAGGATCGCGGAGTTAGTACAACCGCCTGCGCGGAAGCTACAGTTCTCAACCACGAGCCCTGGTCCGGCGGAGCCAATAGTACGCTCGGAGAACCTATAGAAGTCACAGTAGTAGAACTTACCGTTACCTCTCACTGACTCCTTACCGTGATCGAACCGGGAGTTACGGACAACGAGCTGCCCGTCGTTAAGGTACGTGTAGATCTGCCCAACCGTGCCCGAGGGCGCCGTGTTGGAGAACGTACAGTTCTCGAAAGTAGAGGTCGTTCCTGCATCAGTTCTGGCATCAACGCACTGAACCATAGAAGCAACGCTAGCGAAGTCGGGTCTTCCGGGAGTCACCGGCTTGTACCTAACAACGCTGTTGGCGGCGTCCATACAGAACTCTCCGGAACCCAGGTCGGCTGGGCTCTGCCCATGGAAGGCAAAGGAGAAGTAGTCCTTTTTAGGATCGCCCTCAACATAGTCACCACCGAAGGAGCTCTCAGGCACAATGGAAATCGCAGTTCCAGTACCGCCGGGCTGAGTAACACTAGCCAGGGGCATGCTACCAGACACGTTAGGGGTAAGCTTCCAGAGGATTGACTTACCGAAGGAACCGTCCATGAGATATGCCTCAGTTGCTGCAATAGTCGCAGCATCAGTAATATCAAACGAAACAACCTTGTCGCCCGCGTCCGTCACCACATTACTAAGAATCGCGTTAGAGGAAGCGTCATGAGCGAAGTACGAAGGGTTAGCGGCGTGGTCAAATTCAGTTACTGGCCAGTTCACTGGATAGTCAGGGAACTGCTGAGCGTACACCTCAACGGCTGCCTCGAAGTCGACCAGGTGCCGGTTCGAGTTTCCAGCCTCAAGGCTATCAACAATACCAGTAGGGAGGGTAGCTTCCCACGCGCCGTTACCGGCGTCGGTCCACGTGAGGTTATAGGGAGCGCCAGAGAAGAACCCACCAGTGACGGTGACGGACTTCGCTGCAGCGAGATCAAAGCCGGTGCCTGTCTGAGACAAGCTGGTAGGAGCGAAGCCTCGCCCGGTCAGATCTAGCGTGCCGCCGTCGGAGACAGCGTCCAGCTCGCTCTGAAGAGTAGCGTAGGTCTCCCACGTATCCGTAAGAGGGTCGAAGGAAGAGCCGACGTCTCCCGACGGAGGCGGATCGGGGGGATTGGGATTAGCGTCAGTAAGTGACTCTGTAATCTCATAAAACAGAGAGACAGTCGGCGGAAGCGCTGACACTCCACTGGTAGCGGGAGAGACCTTAATACGATCTCCAGAATTAGCATCAATAGACATAGTAGTCTCCTTGGGTTTAGAGTAAAAGCCTTGACCTCCCGGTAGGGAAGCCAAGGTATGAGTTTAGCTATCGTCGGTCAGCTTCATGGAGAAGGCAGATCGACTTCTTGTAGAGTCTGTAGAACCAGTGGCTGCCAAGAACCCGAAGTATGTACTAAGGGTAGGAAGCGTAGTCGTACTAGCAGTAGCCAACTGGGTACCGGTATCATCGGTCCCGTCCCAAGCGGTTACCGTCAGGGTTGTTCCGTCATAAGACGCCCTGAGGAACTGCTGGTCATCGGTATCAATAGCCTGACTGAGGCTTACTGTAGACTGGTAGGTCCAACTACCGCTTATAAGCGTACGGATACGAAGGTTTCCCGTGTTGCTATTAATAACAGCACGGACCTGAGCCGTTCCATCACTGTTGCATGCAACCAGCCAACCGTAATCGGAATTCGAGGCGTTAGCGCCTTCGGCGACAACACCTTCCATGGTCCAAGCGGTTGGGAGAGTGCTGATGTCTCCGGCCATAGCAGCGCTAAAATCGTTGCCGGTAGCCGCGGTGTCCTTATACAGATGCACCTCAGTGTTGTAAGGTGAAGTACTACTTCCAGACCCGACCTTCCACACTGTTCCTGCCTCAACGTAGTTACCAAAGGTAATTCCGTCAATGTCGGCAGTGGTGGAATCGTCGATGTAGACATCAGTCGAGCTAGTCATAGCCGTGAAGTCTACGTCGAAGATGTCAGAGGAAGTAGGGTCAGGAAGCGTTACTCCCGGCGCTGTCACTAAGGTGCTATTAGTATCTGACTCGGAGTTAGTAGCCTCCATGAATACGGACAAAGTAGTGCCCGCCGTGACCGGCGTATACGTAGAGGAGGTGGCACCGATGATATCAACGCCGTCTTCCTTCCACTGATACGTCTGAGTCACTGGGGTGTGGTTACCCGGGGACGTGGCTACACCGTTGGTGATGACCACTTCGGTACCTACCTCAGGCTGCGACTCAATTGTAGGGAGCGGGGTCCAGGTAGGATCTTGCTCAACGGCCGCCACGCTAATCGTATCCGTAAACGACGGCAGCGAATTGCCGTTCTCGTCGACAAGGGCATTGCCATCGTCATCTCGATACTGGATAGCTACATTCACGGTTCCCTGCTTGCCCGGGGGAACGATATACACAAGCTCGCCGTCGAGCTCGGTAAAGGTTCCATCGAATCCAGTAGGAGAACCAAGGAAGTAATCCTTATCATAATAAGTCATAATCAGGGTCCTTCATTTGAAAGAGTAATGCCCGTAAGGGTAGGCACGGACTGATACCACTCGTAGGTAAAGGTCGGCTGACCCACAGGAGCATTAACTGAGCTGTCGGTAATAACGGCATAGGCAAAGTCGCCAAGCTCAACATCCGTAGCAGGAAGTCCGTTGGTTCCCGAGACTGCGACATCAAAGTCGATAACCGAAGACGGAACAGGGAACTGAACCTTGTCTCCAAGAAAGAGGGTCTGTACCCATTCCTGGAAAGTTTCTGCTCGGCCGTTGTTATGAATGTAAAGACCAAAGACAACGCCGAGGGCTGCTTCTAGATTAGGGTAGAGTCCAATGAATTGCTTTATATTAACAGTAAGGGCCATCCGCCCATCAACATTACTTTGTTGAATAGAGAAGCTCTTGATACCAGGCTTGCCGCGCATCATAGAAGAAGAGGCAACCCTAGCGTAATCTCGGTTATACTGATAATTGGTAGTCTGCCCGAGTAGATAATTACCGTTTTCATCGTAGGTGTAGTTACCAGCTCCGTCGAGGAGGTACGTAAAGATGGAAAGGTCATGCATATTAGGCATTTTAAAATCCTTATAAAAGTGTAAAAGACCCTCCCCCAGTTTCCTGGAGAAGGGCCGGTCGTCAGCTCGTGCTGAGAAGTGTCATCGAGGGAACTTCATGAGGCATTTCTTTTCCTATGGAAAGGAGCGAGGGGCCGAAGCCCCCCGCCCCCTGAGAGAGAGAACACTCAACGTATAAAACCGCTTGTCTTCGATGAGAACTTACCCTTAAGTTCGATCTGGGTAATGTTCACCGGATTAGCAGTATCGGACACAATATAAATTTCAGTCTCAGCTGCATATCCCATGATCTTGGTAAACGACTCGCCCTTCTTTTCATAGACAGGAAGGGGACTGTTAAGATCTGCGTCAGCTACACCAAGCTCATCGAGCTCAGCTGGGCTGTACGACAGGGACGTGACACGTCGACCTCTGGTGCTTTTCTCCACGCGGTAATCACCGGTGTTGAAGTGAGAAAGGTGAAGAGTCCTCAAGGACAGGACGCCTTCGACGACGTTCTGCTCCTGGTCCCGAACATACTGAGGGGACAGCTGGATCTCCATCTTAAAACTAGTACCTACAGAGAACTTACGGTATCTAGTAGGCGTTGTGTAATCTCCCACAAGGACAATAGTAGTCTGCCCGTTGCTACCCGCACCGACTGAAACCACTGACCCGTCGTCCAAGCCGGAGATAAGGTCAATAATTGTGCCGCTGAGGGGGTCTTCTATAGATACACCAATGTACAGTGTATCTGGGTTCTGATTGTTATATTTACTAATCACCAGCGTGGTATTACCCGTAGATGGATCATAGTCAATAGTACCCGCTTCAGGATCTACAAACAAATCCACCTCACTAATGTCCAGCCTATGGTCAAGCTTGGGGATTGAGATGTCTGGGTTGTAGAAGTCCTGCACTTCCAGGTAGTACTCGTACGTGGTAGTAGCTCCGTCGGCAATGACGTAGCGGTTGACGTAATACATCTGGTTATCAAAGGACGCCGTTGCATAGTAGTCGGTGTCCATGATATACCTGAAGAACGCATTCTGCGTCACCTGCGAGCCGGAGTACCGGTTAGTGTACATGTAGATAAACTTGGGGTTATCCTTATCAAGCATAGCCATAGAGTCATACCCGGGGCACACAGCTATCTGACCGAAGTTATCCGGTAGATAGTTGGGCGCGTTCAGGCTCACCTCAATAGCTTGGTTAATAGAGACCGTCTTATCGTTAAAGTACACGTATGCACGTCGAGGTGCAAAGAAATAGATCTGAGATCCCAGGAGCACCGGGTCAACAAGAGGCGAGGTACTGTAGAACGCCGTAGGCGAGACCTCTGCATTGAAGGGGGTGATCCTGTTCTCAGAACCTTCCATAGTAAACTGAATATCACTACCTGTATTAATAAACAAGTACTGCTCAAAGGGCGTCATAGACGTAACCTCGGCATACTTGTTTGTAGACAGGGTAGTTTCAATAGGATCCTTGTCATTCAGAGAGCCAGGGGACTCAATCCAGAAGTCGGAGAAGTCTCCAGCCCTAGAAGAGAACACGGTGTCTCCAACGGAGAGGAACAGGCGATTTCTAAAGAACGCCATTGACTGAATGTTAGCCTGATTACCGTCCTTGAACGGAAGAGGGCCGGGATTAGTCTGAAGATTACCAGCTCGACGCTCTTCAAGGTCAAAGTTGATAAGCTCAAACGTTTCCACATCGTTGTCAGTGTTGTTAATTTTAAAAATCTTAGGGAACCTATCAGCATCGAGCACTGAGTACTCAAAGGGAGTACGAACTCGACGCAGGTAAGGCTTGTCATCTGTCTTTGTAATGATGTAGTACCCTGGAGGCTCTCCAGCGTAGCTATTATCTACAGAATAGATCTTGCCTGTACCTGCCGTCACTCGGCCTCCTTCACCAACGTCAAGGAAGTCATAAAGGGACGCCAAGGTGGTGCTAACCTTGCCTTCCATATCTACGTTAGGCCTGTTGTAAATCTTAGCGCCGTCTACATCCCTACCCTCAGCAGAATCCAGGGGATCCGTGTCCTTGGGTGGGAATTTAAACTCACTAAAGTCGTCAAGAGACTGCCCAAGGTAGGGCTTGGAAGGATCAGGGTACCGCCAGTCCTCTACAGCCAGGTAGTAGGCCAGCGGACCCCCATCGTTCTCCTGACGGAGCGCAAAATGGGCGACATCGCTGCCGCCTGTACTACCGTAAGTAGGCTCTCCAGGCGTTTGCTCGTTTGAAGCAATGCCGTCTTGGATACAGCTAAAGACAAGGACCAAATCCTCTTGGAGGATGCCGCTGGCATCAACAAAGGGGTCCAATTCGGGGTGTGACGAAGGATCTCCTCCCGAGGGAGGCACGTACCCGTAGTCAGTCATGTTGTTGTTACCGTCAGTGGAGTCTATGAATGCATAAACCTCATCATTAACAACATAAAACTTTTCAGAGATGTAGAGGGTAGCCTCACCCTCAGCGTCACCAGGAGCTGAGGTAAAGTAGGTGAGCTTTCGCCCCTGAATATCCTCTACTCCAGTGGTGTTACCAGCCTTGTCCACCTTCTGCCATACGCCACCGACTTCCTTGGAAGTGTAACCAGCCTTGACAAGCTTATTAAGAATGATAAGCTGCGGGCCAATTGTGATGGCGGACAGGATATCGTCAGCCTTGTTGTTAGGGTCATCGTTTCCGAAAGTCAAGTATTCAAAGAAGGGCTGACCGACGTCAAGAATAGGACACTCGAAGAATCCAAAGTTCTTGAAACGGTAACACCTCATCACCTCGGTGGAGTTTGTTGCCAGATAGTTAACAACCACCAAATACCTCTGATCATCCGACACCTGGAACCAGATGAAGCGGTAGTCCGCCCCTGCCGAGTTATCAGGGAGATCAAGAGATGAGGTAAGAGGGGTTGTCTCCAGCGTATCAAAGTTTCTATCAGTATATCGACGAATGAATTCAGTACCTGGGCGCTTTTCGGCGCTTCGTTCCAGAGTACAGAGGACATTGTCGAGGTTCTCTGCTTCGTTTACAGCACGCTTTGTAGGAGCTTGCCTGCCCACGCCCCCACTGAGGGAGGGAATGGAGATACGATTAGCGTTTGCAGGGTATCTTGCCCTAGGATTCAGTGGCGGCATTATCCTCGCCCTCCTCTCCAGAAGCGGAACCTCTGGGGATCAATAAGAATCTGTCGATCAATAGCACGTCGTGCCAAGGGGTTCATGTTAAAGATATTATAGTTCTTATCTCGCATGTCAGCGCCCTTAGACTTAGCACCATAGAACTGCTCAAGCTGAGCAAGGTAGCTATCTACGGCTCCGTCACCCTGCGTAAGCATCTGGTACTGACGGGCTGCCTGCGTTGTAATATCCTTCTGGACAGGGGTGTCCATGTCTTCCCACGAGACATCAAGAATAACTTCGATGTCATAGCTGTAACCAGCAGTGAAAATGTCGGTGCCGTCAGTCAGGTTATAGAAGAACGCCGCGGCACTAGGGGTATTCTCCCAGCCTCGCGTCGTAATCCGAGCATAAGCAACAGGAACGTCTGTGCTGTTGGCCCTTGCTGACTCAACGGTGGTTATCATATTAGCTGACAACACATCTGACGGTACGTATACTCGACCAGATTGGTCCGCAATTACAGTTCTAATGGTAATGTTATTTGCGAGACCTCGCGCCTGAGCGTCGATAGTCTTCTGATCCAAGATAGTCTCGGCCACACTGGTATCAACACCAGAGCTGCCGTCAAGATCTGAAACAGGGCTTTCGCCACTCAGGAGCAGCATTTCATTAATAGCTTGAAGCTTAGTATATGCTCCCATGATCTACTCCTTATTAAAATGTAGATGTAAAAAGACCAACAACACGTAGTGCTGCTGGCCCCAATTGAAGAACCTGGCTCACATCACTGGGGATGGAGCGTCAAAACGTGACCCGGGGTTTCCCCCAGGCCACGCTAGATTTTGATCACCTACCTTCTGTGTGTGATGGGGCAAAAAAGCCTTGCTACTTACAGAAGGTTGTTATCACTCGGTGTTGGTGACGATCGCGCCAGCGCCGGTGAGCTCGGGAACGAACGAGGTCACGGCCGTAGCCAGAGCAGCTCGGGTCGCGGCAGCCTTGCCGGTGACGAGAGCGCAGCACTCGGGCTTGAGGACGCCAGTACCGGCGAGCATCGAAGCCACGGTGAACGTGGTGTTACGACGGATGTCGTCAACGGTGTCGACCTTGAGGCCGAGCTTGCTGAGCGAAGCCACGGCACCGCTCTGCCAGATGATGGCGCGGACGCCAGCACCGGTAGTCGCATCACTGCAGTCGAGGTTGTATCGCGCTTCACCGACCTGGTTGACGTCAACGGAAGCGTCGGTCTGGGGAAGGTGCGTGGTCTTGACAATACGAACACCCATGTACTCAAGCGAGTCGCTGAGGTTGTTCATTCCCTGCGTGAGCTGGGCACCGAGGCCACCGGCCTCAGCGACACCGCCGAAGTAGGGGCGACCCGTACCACCAGCGAGGTCATCAGCGTCACGAGCCACACCCAGAGCACGAATGTCCTGGAAGGCACGCGGGGTGACAGCACAGTACACACCCTCGGTCGGAGCGTTGATCTCCTGGAGGTGGACCATGAAGTCTTCGAGGGCGGCCAGGAGGGCCAGCGCCGCGTCGGTTCGGGCGGCAGCGCTAGAACCCGAGACACCGAGGTCCGCGAGGGCCGCGGCGAAGTCGGTACCGTAGATCGGGCCGTTCTTCAGGGTGTTACGCCATCCGGTGCCACCAGCAGCGTCGTTGCCAGCCTTGAAGAGACGCGGGTCGTCAGCGACGAGGGTCTCAAGGCCACCACGGACGAGGAACGAAGCGATCTGAAGGTCACGCGCGTTGGCCATGGTCTGGCCAGCCTGGCGAGCGAGCTCGCTGCGGTATTCCCACTGGGAGATCATGAGGTCGATGTTGTCGAGCTCGAAGTGCGTAGCGATTGGACGGGCGTCCAGCTGCACACCGATGGTCTTGGAGGCGTGGTCGTTGGTGTTACCGACGAGCTCCTCACCGGCACCCCAAGCGGGCTTGAGGGCCATGGTTCCCGTGATCGGGAACTCAGCCACACGGCCGGACGCGATCGAACGCGACTCAACCATCGGCTCAAACATACGGTACTGGTCGTAGGCGCGCATGACTTCGCCACTCCAGATAGGAAGCCACAGCTTGTCGGTACCCTCGGCACCACCAGTGGTGGCGGCGAGGCGCTGACCGTCGGCGGTCGTGAAGTTGTCGCCAGTGCGACCGTAGAGGCTACCGGCGCTGAACGCGACGTGCGTGCCAGTACCAGAAGAAGGGAAGTTACCCATTGTATTGATCCTTTAATGTTTAAAACTTGTAAACTAAACTATATACTCTAAACTTGTATGCTCACGTTAGGACTCGGTTATCCCGAAGGGCCGTTCCACTTACTAAGTTATCTGCCGGGCCTTGTGGGCGGGCGTCATCGCAAAGAAGTGGGGTCCGGAGTAGCTTGCATACGTCCCATGTACTCTTGCATCAAAGCCGGGTTGGCCTTAGCTTCGTCCATAGCCTTGTACATTTCCATCTTAGACGTAAACCCCTGCACGGTTGGTCGTGAAGATGACATGTTACCAAGCACTGAACGAGTAAGCTTCTGCGGCTCCTTAGCATTCGTAGGAGCGGGAGTTTGAGTGGCATCATACTTAGACATGAGACCACGAAGAGTAAGCTCGCTGGCGTCAGATGACAAACCAGCATTGACCTGCGCCCGTTCAACCTCAGATAGAGAGGAGGCTGCCCAGCCGAAGATCTTTGAAAGTCGATCGGATCCACCGACAATGTCGGCGGCCTTTGCATACTGGTCGCGCATACGAGCACGCTGACCATCAACCATAGTATCAATGACAGCATCAGCCACGCCCCTGCTATTCAGGTCCGCTCGCTGCTCATCGCTGATGTTACCAGTACGCATAATATGAGAAGTCATGCCCGACAGGTCCTCTTCGGTGACACCGACAGCAGCAGCAGCTTCTGTGGCCTCTTCCTCAGCAGGAACCTCGGGATCAGGAATCCGAAGCTCTTCTACAACAGCTTCAGGGTCCTTCTTCTGCTCGTCGTCAACAGGGTCCGGGGTAGGAGCTTCATCTCCCACCTCAGAGACGGCGGCCTGGGGCGAATGAAACTGCTTCTCAAGCTCCATGTAGGACTTGGCAAAAGCATCCATATCAACCTGGCCGGTTTCCTTGTTAACGAACTTCTCAGGGACGTTACCCATAGCAACCTGACCCTCTGCAGCAACCTGAGCGTTATACTCAGGGGTGCCAGGAGAAGGGGCGACTACAGGCTCAGGAGTTGCCGGAGTTTCCGGCGTAGTGTTCTCTTCATTCATTGATTATCTCACTTATTCTCAAAGGTCTTAACAACCGTAAGAAGCCTTCGGTATTCACTGGCGGTAGAAACCACAATAGGGTCTACCTCATAGTTAAGTCCAGCACCGCGGGCATAACGCCTACGCTGACCAGGACTGATTCGACTGAAATATCCCTCAATAGGGGCAGATCGGCGGACTTCACCAGGCATCTGGTACAGATACTGGTAGGTTCCGTCGCCCTGAGACTCTTCCTGACGGAGGATCTCAATGGTGACACCCATTTCAGTATCCCACCCCTGAGGCTGTCCAAATCCATTTGCACTAATAGTAGGAATGGAAGGTCCGCCAACCCACTCATCGGGGTCAATGCACCACTGGAGCAGCTGGCCGCCGCTTACAGCAAAGTCCGGAGCGCCTGCGGTGTTATCAGTAAGCAACTGAGAGATGGGCCTACTTTCGCCAATCCAGGTATCCCCGTCACTCTCGACAGTCATCCTCAAGAAAGCGTCATCAGGGACGGTAGTCAAGAAATTCTCTCGGTAGGTATTAGTGAGGAAGTACATATCCAGAATCATGTTACCACGAGAAAGGTCACCACCTCGGATACGAGGGTTATCAGCAAGGTTATCCCGAGGGCTCTCGTCGAATTCAAGATCAAGAGGATCGTAAAGATAACTCGAGTTGTCGTTAGTCCACCATCCGTTACCCACAACCAAAGTCAGGTCGGGGTCCGTATCCTCAACCTTAGTGTAAGTAAGGTAAGGAACATCAATAATGGTAGCAGGGAAGTCACTGGTTCCACCAGCCTCAGCAGCAAGAGCTGCGGGCCAGAAGAAATCATTCCACATCAGATTCATACCATCCCAGTTGGGGTGGACGTAATCAGGCTCTGCATTGGTAGACTCAGTGCCCATGGTACCAAACTCACACCAAGGGTTACCCGAAGGCGAAGCGTCGGGAAGGTTGGTGAAGTCAAAACGAGTCTCAAGGTACTCCTGAAGATCCAGGAAGCACACATCTTGAGTAGCCAGAGCCCAGAGCTGCAGCTGTTCCGCCATTTCTCTCTTCTGGGTCCTAGCGCCATCAGCGGTAGCACCACGATCAATGACAGAAGGACCAATGACAATGTACTTATCATCATCAATCCCGTTAGACGCACAAGCAGCCTTCAGCCTAGCGACAATGCCTTCGAGGTTGGTGGCAACATCTTCGCCACTGTCCGGAGTAAGCCAAGCGTCATTGGCTCCCAGATAAATAAAGAAGGTATTGGTTTCAGTACACTTGATGTAGTCTGCGAGACCTTCGTTAGTATACGAACGGCCGTTAGTGCCGCCGTTGACCGGGTCACCGTCAGGGTAAACATCAAGGTGGTTATCAGTCTGCCATCCGCCGTTACCGGAATACACCCACCTAAAGCCATCGCGGTTATTGATGTTAGCAATGGCACCAACGGTACCAAACTGAAGAGGCGTAGCCCCCCAGTTTGCTCCTTGGTGGTCAACGCTTGCAGCAATATAGCCCTGACTAAAGTAGGTAGAATCAACAGGATCAAAACCAGAGTCAACAGCGTAGATATGGACACCGGGACGATTGTCAGTGCCGCTCAGCGAGCGGGTGACAAGGCCCGAGGAACCGATACCACCCGTGACCTGCTTAAGGGTGATGTCATCAATGTAGTCACCAACCCCATCCGTACGAGACATGATGAGACTAGTGTACACAACGCTATCTCCAAGCTCAATAGCAAGGGATCCGTCAGCATTGACATAGATCTCTTCGCCCTCGTGCTTAGCAATAGTCTGGTCAACAAACATAGCCTTCCAAGCAAACGCATTGTAGTAAGCGTTCTCGGTAGCGTTAGCGTTGGTCTTACCTTCTGAATAAAGGTGAGGCGAGACGCCGCGGAAGTCTACATTACCGAGGAGTGCACCAGGGGCTACGTTCGAGAAGACAGTATTAGTCTGACTGCCCTCGATAATTGTGTAGCGTCCCTGGATACCTGACTGAGACACCATCGAATGCACAGCATCCCATCGCTGGGGCCTCGCATATCGAACAGCGCCCTGTGACCAGGTAACAAAGTTCGTGTTGTTATCGTTAGAGATAGAATCACCCATTGCCATAATGTGAGCCGTGCCGCTAGGTACGCGGGCAATAGCGCTCATATCTCCGTAAGCATGGTTTACGGTAGCCAAGGTGTCACCTCACCTTCTTGTAGTAACCGATGGTGCCCTGCATGAGGGCATCGTATGCACCCTGCGTAGGGATCTCGCCGCTACCAGGAAGCTCAGCAATGCCAGCAATCTTCGTCGCTTCAGCGTCGCTGACCTTCTCGAGGAACTCTTCCCAGAGAGGGTACGTTCGCTCGGTGATGTCGACGTTATACGTGAATCGTGCCATTATTTCTTCTTAGCCTTTCCACCAGCACCCTGTCGGGCACGGTTAATTTTTGCTTTTTCCATAGTATATCCGCCACGCTTAGTATGCGAGACGTCCTTACCATCCCCGTTCCCATACGTCCCTCGATTACGATTCTCTCTATTGAGAGCCGCGCGATACTTACGACGAGCTGGGGTAGAGTGGTACTTCTTATTATATGAGTTCTTCTTCTTACGTGCAGCTGGGTTGGCTGCGTAGTATCTAGCGCTCTTTGATTTACCCGGCACTTGGACCTCCCTGCATAGGGGAGGCTCCGCCGGTCATTACCTGCTCCATAACCTGAGGAGCCATAGCGCCTACAGCTTGGCCAGCAGCCTGTGCCGTAGCCTGGCCGACTGCACCGGCAGTCTGAGCTTCGTTCTGCTCCGCCATCATCTTCTGGCGCATCTCATTAACCTCTTCTTCACTCTTCACCCACATACGGGGATCGAAGCCAAGCGAGGAGATAAGGGACTTAGCGTACTCTTCGTACTTGAAGTGTTGGACAGCTTCAGGAGGAAGGTTACGCATCATCTCACCCATCTGCATGAGACGCTGGAGATCTGAGTCACGGCTAAGAGCCTGGAGACCAGTAACAATATCAATACTGATGTTACCGTCTTCTCCAAAGAATTCTTTTTCAAGCCGAGGGTCAATGTCACCGTCAGTAAGCATCTGGTACAGACACCGACGGATCATGGGCTGGAGAAGGTCACGAGCGATGGCACTAAAGGCACCGCCCAAGACATTCTCAAGTTCCTGACCGACCATACGAACCTCAGTAGCCGTCACACGCTCAGCCTGTCGGATGCTGGCGCTGTTCATAAGAAAGGCTTCGCCAATCTCACGACGCATCATCTCGATAGCCTGCTGCGTGGCTTGGATCTGAGGGTTCATAGTCTCAGCTGGTGAGAGAATGTAGGTGTCGTCCGGCCGGGCCGCAACGTAATCACCAACCTGAGCTTCAGCGATGTCGCCGAGCTCAGTCACACCATTAGGGTTAACACCAATAAAGAAGGTAGACGCAGCTGCCATACCGAAGATCATAGCCTCAGTGTAAGCCTCCAGAGACTTCATATCGCCGTAGACTTCTTCACACTTCGAGCGGCCGTAGTTCTCAGCAATAACAGCGTTCCATCGGAGGACCGAGTAAGGGAATACATCGTACTCACCTTCATCAATCACTCGACCTTCTTCTGTTTCCTTGTAAGCATGCCACTTACCGTCGTCGGTAAGGACGTACCTACAGTAAATCGTAATGAATCCTTCCTTCTTGTACTGTCCCCACCCACTGAGTACTTCAGACTCAGCTGGAATAGGTGACTCGTCAGGAATGAATTCAAGATGTACAAATTCAATCAAGTCCCCGGTCACATCACGGACTGCACAATACTGATCAAGACGGATACACCTGAAGGTATAGTCCTCCTCGATCTTAATTGCGACGTCGCCCACAATAATGAGGGACTGCAGTGCCTGGAAGAAAGAGTCGCGGATGTTCTTGCTAGACATCTTATCATAGACCTGCATAGCCATAGCATCCATAAGGTTGCTGACTTCCGGGTCAGGTTCCGCGCCGTTCTCCAAAGCAAACGCAAAGAATGGAAGATCGTTAAGGGGAATGAGAGCTGAAAGCATACGACTGGACAAAGCAGTAACGCCTCGACCAGCCGTGGAGCTATAAGGTTGCGGAAGCTCAAAGTCTTCCGACCAGTTCTCAGGAGGCAAGACACTGGGAAGAGTCATAGCGGAGCAGGCACGAGCCCGGTCCAGCTTAGCTCGACGTCTAGTGTCTAGTTCGCCAAAACGATCTGCAACAGTTTGTCCGTCCAGATCATCCTTGGCAAAATTCATTGAGGCCTCGCTCCCCTAGCACCACTGGCGCCGCTGGTATTACCCTTTGCAAGGGAGCTGTAGAAGTCGATCGAGATATCCTGATCTTCTTCATCTTCAGCCTCAGCCAACGCATCAATGTTAGAGCTAAGCTTGTTTTCCATTTCCTCAAGAGCTTCGTTCTCTCGCTCTCGGATACGCTCCTGGCGGAGCATCTCATTTTCTTCTCGCTTAACACGCTTATCTTCCATCTCCTCCATGCGTGCCATCTGCTTATCTTCCTGCTCGCTCATGAACTTACGCTCATCAAGCTGAAGCTTCTTGTACTGTTCTTCAGTCATACCACCGTCAATGGTTGGTCCACTGCCGCCCATGATTATATTCCTTATTATTGTGCGCGGTCTTGCTTGAAGTCCACGCCTCTGACCTTCTTTTTCTTGCTCATGCTTCCCGAGGTCAAAGCAGACATACTCTTCTGGAAGTCTGCGTCGATCTCTCGTTCAGTTTCTGTAATAGATTTATCTGTCATAGCAGCCGACTTATCAGCCGCGTCTCGCTTACGTGCCCCGCTCTTCATAGCCATTTGTGACATGCCTTCAGCAGTCAGGCCTCGTGCTTCAAGTTCGCTGGCGTTAAGACTCTGCATGTTGTCTTGAAGGTTCATTTCATTTTGAACAAACAGCTCTCTGAAATTCTCAAACTGCTCAGACACGATGTCTCGGTCTTCAGTCTTTTCATTGAGCCTGGCAAGATCATCGACACTGATTGTGTCACTGTGCTCGCCCAAGGTACTGAGCATGCCGTACAGGACATTGGCATCCATAGCACTTTGGAAGCTCTCATCATCAGCCATAGCTGTCTGGAATGCTTCGTAGCTATTATAGCCCTCATTACTCTGTCCGTAGGCGGACTGCATAAGAGTGTCCTTGTAGTCACCGACCTGCTTGTCAAAGCTATCGTAGAAGCTTTCAGCAGCCAGGGGGTTGTGCTCGTAGCCAGTGTCTTGGAAAGTAAACTTACTCTTACCAATGTCACCGTAGATTGCAGCACCCCGCTCAGCCACATTACGGGCTCGTCTAATGTTAGACTTCTGCTTATTGTACTTAGCCCTGAGGCTAGACGAGTTGTCAATGAGGGTCTGATCACCAAGGGAACCAAGGATGTCTCCTACCTCACCGAGCTGCTTCTCGCCAGCTGCAAAATTCTCCTGGGATCTGGTCTCAGCCAAGTCCCTGAACTCGGGATCAGAGAAAGACTTCTGAAGTTCCCCAAGCGTATCTTGATTGTATCCACCCATCCTAGTGATAGATGAATTAATCATCTCAGAGTACAGGTCTGCCTCGGTCTGCATTGTGTGTGTACTCTCGACCAGATTAGCAAAGTCAACACTAAAGTGGTGGTTCCTGGGGGCTTGGTTAGCGGTACTAGTAATGTTACTAAACTCTCCAGAGCCCTGGCCAAAGATGTTAAACATCATCCACGTCCTTTCTTCTCTTGCTTACTGACCATACCATTCAAGATGGCGATGATCTCAAGCTGACCCTGTCTTATCAGAGCTCTCTGCATCAGACTTTCGGGGTCGTCCTCGCTTTGCAGTTCCAGTGGGGCGATCCTTGCCATCAGAGTCTTCGGAAGCTCCGGGTCGACCCATGCTTTCAATCCTTGTCTCGAGCTCATGGATACGAGCCTCCATCATAAGTAGAAGTTGTCTAGTCTCCGCCGGATTGGGCGGGGCAGCTGCGCTCTTAAGACGGCGCATGAGTTGGTCATGATTCATATACATTATGTTCTCCGTAGTTAGATCAAAAAGAGGGAGCACAGCGTTAGCCATGCTCCCCCTCAGCGGGAATCTTAAGTTAATTCTCTGTAGTATCGACGATTTCACAAGCACCACCGGTACAAGCAAACGCTTGGCCGGACTTAGTGTTGTCTTCAAGTTCATAAATGGAAAGCTTTGACCAATCGAGCTTGGGCATAGCCTTATCAAGTTCCACGAACATGTCTTTAGTTATAGTCTCATACGGTGCCTGCTGGTACACGTGGTCACTCTTCGGAAGGAAGGAGAGACCTTGAGCGATGTCCCAGTAGCGGTCGTAGAGGTGGGCACCAAGCGCCATGTATTCTTCGGCTTGGTAGGTGATGGTAACGCTGGGGTTGTGGTCAGTATAATTACTCTTAACCCTTGCCCAGAGTTCCAGCTGATCAATGGCAGACTTATGGACCACAGGCGCCTTGGTTCCCACAGGGAAATCAAAGACGTATGTGTTTACAGGGTTGTTGACGCACGGAGATCCGGGCACACCCTGGTCCTTCATCATCTGACAGAGGGAATCCTTGTTGTCCATGCGGACACGTCGGATGTAGTACTGTGACCACCGCTCATGAATACCTGAGCTGCTGTCAACGAGGCACGACACGGTACCGCTGGGCTTCACCGTAGTGATAGCAGCGGGCATGTTGATACCAAGCTTCTTACTCCACACCTTAGCCACATCATGGGCCGTCCAACGTAGGTTCTTAAGCTCGTTGGCGCTAGGCATGTAGTCACAGATACCAGTGAGGGACACACCGAGGAGGGCTTCCTCTTCAGTATTATCCTTCCACTTCTTCCTAAGGTAGGGGAAGTGAGTACAGGTAGCTTGGATGCAACCAATGATGGTCGCAGCTTCTACCTTCTTCTTCTGGTTACTACTGTCTCTACGCAGCACGACCTCACTGAGGTTGCAGAACTGCATAGGACGGAGCGTGATCTCACCGCAGGGGTTGGTGCCGAACTCGTGGTCTCCACGGGCCCCGCCTTGTGCGGCCTCTCGGTTAAAGATACCTCGCTCACCAGAATAGCTTCTATAGATTGTCAACCATTCTTCCATCCACTGGTCCATCTCAGGCTTGGTGGTGTACACCGCTGAGTTGTTGGCCAGGGATCTGTAGGCGTGCTGCTCCCACCAGTTGCCTGACTTAGCACGAGCCATCTCGTGGTCGTCCAGGTCAGACAGGGAGATCATGGCTGACCTACGCACGCCACCAACGATAACGCTGTTGGCAATGGTGCAGGCCATGTCATGGATCTCAATGGGTCGGAGCTTGCGGCCCCTCGCCCCGTAGATAGTCTTGGTCAGGAACCGAAGACAATCTTCCAGGGGCTCAGGACCAGAGGCACGCCCTCCGAAGGTCATAAGTCGGGCACCGGCAGGCCTGATCTTACTCAGGTCCCACGTGGGGTGCTCGCCCTTCAGCAGAGCAGTGAGCAGACGCTTCACAACGTCAGCCCAGCCGCCCTTGCTGTCGGCTACGACAAGGGTGTCTTCCTTGCGGATGATGTCCTTGGGGACAGCAGACCACTTGTCGGTGACTCTACGCTCGACGCTGTAGCCAACCCCCGTGCCGTTCATAAGAACGTACAGGAGCTCAGCAAGAGCCGTAGGAGAGTCAAGCTCCAGGTAGGAGCAATTAAAAATGCTGGTATTATCTCTATCGGCGGCAGGACCGGCGGTCATCATGGACCGCATGCTGGGCATGACGTCCCGGTCATAGACCATCTGCTTGATGAACAGGGGGAGCTCCCCCTCTATACCGTTCGCAGAAGCTTGCTTGTTCAGCCAGCCCCACCAACGGTTGACGGTCTCATCCCAGGTCTCTCTCCGCCCTTGGCCCTCATTCCATCGGCTGTACTTAGACAGGTGGATAAAAGAACTGAATTCTGACCAGTCGTCAGGGTACATCTCAGGCTCCAGTGCTACCGAAGCCACCCTCGCCACGCTCAGTGGTATCGAGGTCGTCAATGGAGGCCATCCGTTCGACAGCTCCCACATAGTGAGGGACCAGCACGAGCTGGGCCACCCGCTCACCGACCTCAGGGGTGTACCCCTCGTAGGCCAGCTTGATCTCACCCCGGTAGTCGGAGTCGATCACGCCCAGGGTGTTCTTCAGGCGGAAGCCCTTGAGACCCAGGCTGCTGCGAGGCACGACCAGGCCGACCCACCCCGTGGGGATGGAGGCGTAGATGCCAGTGCCGATGGTGCCTTCGCTGCGGTAAGCCTCCGGCTGTTCCAGCCAGTGGACCTTGAGGTCAAGACCAGCAGCATTGGCTGAGCCCTGGGTCATGTCATCCCCACACGAGAAGTACCGGAGTCCGGTCTCGTTGTAAGAGAATGCCTTAGTCTCTCTAGACTCAGGACTAGAGTATTCTGTATTGTTAATTTCATATTGATTCATACTAGTGTTCCTTCTTACTTAGTCAGTACTTAGTTCTTAGTCTCTCTTAGATGATCATGTTAGTGCCCTAATCACCTCTACCCCTCCTATACCGCAGTAGGTTTAAAGGGGTCCCATAACAAGGGGGTCTGGTCATCCTTACTATATTCCCCATCCCTGAGGATACGGACCAGCCGGGCCTGTGCCAGTGCATAGTCCAGGTCGTAGCCCTTCTTCTCGTACATAGCGAGGCAGGCAGGGACCAGGTTGGGCCCTTCGATCCCATCCAGGTACTGATCAGCCTTCTTGGGGCCAAAATTATAGATACCAGGGATGTTATCAGTACTATCTCCCATCAGCCACTGCTTAGCAAAGAACCGGTCAGCCTCCTCCTCGTCAATCAGGACGGGGAAGTGCATCTTGTCCGGGTTCCATAGCCAGCCTGGGACGCAGCGGAGGTCCTTGTCAAGGGACACACCGACAGCCAGGCCTGAGCTCATAGCCAGGCCCAGGATGTCGTCAGCCTCAAGCCTGGGGCGCTCTACGACCTGCCCAAGGCTACCCAGGATCTCCTTGCACCTAGCCAGGGACTCGGGAGCTGCGCCTCTCTTGCCCTTGTACTCGGGCCAGAAGTCTCGCCTATAGTTATCCACCCGGGAGCAGGAGTAGGCAATGAGAGCCACGCTGCATCCCTCGGGTGTCCAGTAATTATAATCAAAAGTCAGCCTATCCAAGATAGCTTGGTCATCAAGACCATCGCGGTCTGCCACGCAGGCGGCCTTGTAGGCGATGATGTCAGCATCCAGGATTGCCATGTCAGGCATCTCTGTCATTGTCTTGCTCCTTATCGAGCTCGTCGAGGATCTTTTTCATGTCGAACTGGCGGTGTTCAAACATAGCCATGCACCCCTCGCAAGTGCAAGCCTCTGCATCAGAGAGACCGTCCATGAAGTTGGGAGCCCAGGCTTCGAGGGAACCCTCAGGCTTATCATTATCGATAACATAATCAAATCCCTTGCGGTACAGAGACTGCTTGTCTGACATCTCAAAGGAATTAGCCAGGTCTTCTGACTCATGATTACGCCATTCTCCTCTTGGGTCGTCGATCTCTCGCTTTCCGTGGCGGACAAACGACACCACCGCAGAGCTCTTGACCAGGAGGTCCAGCTCATTCTGGTACCTGACGTCATCCACAAGGACAAGCAGGGGCTTGTCGCAGTCAATGAGTGACAGGTCCTTGATACTATCCTCCCACAAGTTGAGCCAGTGGTCAGGGTCCTCGGCTCTCTTAGCAGCTCCCACCTCTTGGCAGTGCTTACGGTACTCATCTGGGTGCTTCTCCTTGGAGTAGCCCAGGTCCTCTACGACGTACTTCTTAAGAGGATAAGCAAAGGGGCGGATAACTACATCCCACCCCTTGTGTTCAGCTGCATCAAAAAGTTCCCGGCACAGAGTAGACTTACCAGTTCTAGCTCGGCCGCAAAATCCAACTACGATCATAAATAGCTTTCGTTAAATCTGGTGTAAGTACATGGTTATCAATGACTACCCCGTGATCTCTCATGGCTTTGACCACTTCTGTGGTGCAGCACTGAGGAGGATTGCCGTTAAAGTATCGCCACTGGATTACCGACCAAGTGTCACCCTTGGTTGGCTCCTTCATGTTAGGAGTGACGTGTCCCATGTATTGTACGGTATCTTGAAGGTAATGATACCGATAGGCTCGCTTAAGTACATCCGTAGGATACCACTTAGCGTCGTTATAATCTACATGAAGTGTCCACTCCCCTACTCGTAGGGTGCAGTGAATCGCTGAAGTACCCAGTGAATACTTCAGCCAGCGAGAACGCCAGCTAGTGCCAACGTCCCGCCAGCTTCGGTATATCATTGGGACTTGAACGGGAACATTCGGTTCCACTTCTGCCTCCTCTTCATACAACCGCACTCGAAACCAGTAACAGCCATGTACTTATGGGTAAGCCATTCGATACCAGTCCACTTTGTGATTATATAAACAAGATCTCCAAGTCCTTGCATTACCAAGATCCTTCAATAGTTAGTGAGTTTCTGAATCCCTCCCAAGTTTGAGTGTCAGTCCCTTGTCCATTAAGGATAGGGAACGTGCTAGTCTCACTTAGGGTATTGTTAGCAGTTACCGGGGTATCTCTGAGAAACTCAGACAGAATGTTATCAATCTCAGAGATGTATCCCAAGTCCAGAGCTTCCTGATACGTAGGGAGATTTACAGACGTGATGGTAGCCGGAACCGCAATCATTTTGTTATCGTGGTACTTCACAGCTGGCTGACCAACATCAATGATAGCATCCGTGACCAGAGTGGCGATCGAAGACCTTCCCGAAGATACGATAGATGCAGTGACCTGACCACCACTTACCGTGGGGGTAAAGCCAGCAACGACATTGCCTTGGAAAGGCGAAAGACTAACCGCACCACCATAGTATAGGGTGTAGAATGTCCTGTCTTGATCTTCGTTGTTAACGCACTCTGGATCAAACCTAGAGTTGATAGCCTGGATGCTTGTGTAGTGTGAAGGAATATCAATTGAACCACCCTCAGTCGAGTAGGTGCCAGGCACCTCGCTCAGGACAGGCTTGAGCGTGTACGATTGGTTGATAGCCATGCTTGTATAAGAGCCATCAAACCATTCGATATCAGATTCCTCGGGGTCGTAGCCCCTTGAGCACGGCCAGGCAACGCCGCCTTGTCCACAGCTTGCATCGTTGGCTGGGCACCAGTCGTTGCCTACATCAGGCGGAACAGTGAGGAGTCCTTCATCAAGGCCGTAGGTATACTCAACCGTGTTAGAGTTACCGCCCAGATTCCAGGTGTTACCAAAGCCAAGCCCAGCGGTCTGGTCAATAGCACTGAGTGATACTGTAAGAGTAATTGTCTGAGGATACCTTGCGTCACCCCAGGGGAACTCTTCCGGCGGGAGACATCCCAGCGCATCACGGATAGCTTGGTCATCACTACAGTCAAACGTATCAGTAATATGAAGGAAAGGTTGGTTACCCGCAGAGTTACCACAGGTTGATAGGGTTGCACCTGAGATTGTTGAATAGTTAAGACAATCACCAATGATACAGCAACCCAATGGCTTGGGGTTACCACACAAACCTAGTACTGACTGCTCATTGAACGGTACACACAGGGTGTTGGGACCCTGCCAGGCGCCCTTAAACTTAAGGCACTTGGCTTCGGTGTAGTCAGGAGCATTAAGAGCTGCCAGCTGTTCATCTGTCATCTGGAACAGCTCTTCACAGGAAGGGCGTGGCAAGAAGCAACAGCCTATAGGGGCTGCAGGAGGACCTGGGTTTGTATCATCGCAGTTGAAGGCGATGGACCCAAAGAACTTCTGGCAGACCTCGTCAACCTCATAAGGATAAGTAACCTGGGCATTGCATCCCCTGAACTCCCACACCAAGTCTTCCCAGTTAAAGTCAATCCCGTCAGCGTTCAGCACGATGTCACCAAACCTACCTGAAAGAATAGTAGTACCATTCTCAAGTGTGTAGGTAAGGCCACCCTGCCCAGTGTAGGGCTGCTTCTTACCGAAGTTGTACTCACCGTGACGCTTGCCGTCGTGGAGTGAGGTCAAGCTCGGCAGCACACCGATGACTGACTTCCTGATCTCAGCCTCAGTACCTTGAAAGAGCTGCCAGAGCCTGGCCCTTTCCCCGTCTCTTTCCCAGGAGTTAGAAGCAACGTAGCCCTCTTCCTCCTGCATGAACATGATCTTAACTTCTGCGGTAGATCTCTTAAACAAGACACCTTTAGTAGTTTGCGCCTTTCTGTACCACACATCCAAGCATGAGTATGTGGAACAGAGGATCGCAAGAAACCTCTCAAAGCTACTACGTGAATTGACTTCCCCGGCCTCAAGCCTATTTCTGATTGAGTACCAAGTAGGTGTTTCCATTAGTGGCAATCCTTCCAGTTAGCACCGATGTCAGCCTCGGAGTGTACGGGCATCTTGATACCAAGACGCTCGCCAGCCTCCAGACTAGCATCAGTAATGATCTTGCAAGCTTTCTCTGCATCGTCCTTATGGATAGCGTACTGAACCTCGTCATGCACGTAGGCCATCTGCATGAAACGGATGCCCGCTTCATTGAGACGCTTGTGTGCGACGACCATCCAGTACTTGGACACGATAGCTCCAGCACCCTGCAGCTTAGTGTTCAGGGCTGCATGCTCAGTGCGGCACTGGACCCAGCGCCCGTCGGGGAGCTGGAGAGTACCGTTGAAGTGGAAGTCCGTGTGGACATCCGCAATGACCTTCTCCAAGGCAGGGAGCCTTGTAAGGAAGTTCTTCTTCATCTGAGTCATCTTCTGGTGGCCGATGCCCAAGTCGCTAGCCATCTTAGGGATGCCAGCACCATAGAGAAAACTATAAATAAATTTCTTAGCATCGTTACGTGACGGGAGACCTGCAGCTTCTTGGTTTGCGGTGTGGATATCACCGTCCAGAATTTCCTTAGCGTAGGCTCCGTCATCATACTCTGCCATGTAGTGCGCAAGCATGCGCAGCTCAAGGCCAGACAAGTCGACTCCGACCTGAACGTAGTCCTTGATCCCAGGTACCCACAGCTCTCTCATCCGGGGGTCTGACGCCACCTGGGCCACGTTAGGATTAGCGTGAGTGCAACGACCAGAGCCTGCGCCCTGGGTGTTGACCTCTCCGTGGATTCTGCAGTCCAGGCTCTTGCTTGCTCTCTCGTTCCAGTCACACACTTGACCATAGAGCTTGAGATTATCTCGGTATCGGATAATAGCATCAATCTCTTCGATGTTGTGCTTGGCATGAAGCCTCTTCAGTGCAGCTGAGTCCATGGTAGGGTTAGGCTTGACGTCCTTGCCCTCCTGCTGGTCCTTAAGCTGCTTATCGGTAAGATCATTAAACTGAATGTCGTTAATGACCTGCGGGTACCTGGCGGTGAGTCGCTCAAATACCTGCTTACCTGACTGAGGGTTGAAAGCTGTGACCTTATCCTTCAACCTCTTGCCTGTCTTCTCTGACCACCGCTCCTCCACCTTGTCGGGGAAGATTGTTTGCAGGTTATCAAGAAGCTCTGCTCGCTCAAGGATCATAGAATCCTCAAGCATCTGCCCCTTTTCTAGATCGTAGCCGAAGCCGTTGACCTCTTGTTCAAAGCAGACCCTAGCAACCTGGTGCTCGAACAGCACGACCTTCTCGTTCTCCTTGTAGAACTGCTTCTGATACAGAAGAATGTCATAGTTAAGCATGACATCTTGGACGCAGTAGTCCAGCATCTCCTGGCTGTACTTAGTCCAGTCATCAAAAGAGATCTTATTGTTCTTGAGGAACAGGCCCCAGTGCTTAAGTCCGTTACCCTTCATAGGATTCTGCCTAATGTCAGGGTACATCAACCGGGAGATGATCAGCGTGTCGATGACCTTCCCGGTGTACTTAGTGGAGTAGATTTTCTCAAGTGCAGGGATGTCGTACCTCAGTATGTTATGCCCAATCAGGGTATCAGCTGAGAATATAAACTTCACACCATCCAAAATATTATCTGGGGTAAATTTATGTACGGCCTTAGTATCAATGTCATAAGCCACGATACAATACACTTCATCTACGTCCCAGTACAGGCCATTAGCCTCGATGTCGAATACCAGTCGCATGTCATTCCTTTTTCTTGAATACAGTTATGTTAGCTCCGTCTTCATTCTTAACCACAGTGTAGTCAGCCTCTTCCAGACGACCTGTAATGTGGTTGTAGAACAAACCAGCTACAACGCTACGCTTGCCAGTCAAGCGGTTCTTGAGACACCTGATGCCCGTGCAGTTAGCAACGAAGGGGTCAGGTTCCTGAGCACGTCGCTCCATGCCAAAGATCATGTTGGGCACAGAGGTCAGAGACTTAGAGCCACGGAAATCCTCAAGGTCAATGTGGTCACCGTCAGCATAAGACTTACCAGGAGTCTTACGGAGCTGAGCAACCAGATCAATGTGGACACCAGTGCGCTCAACAAGAGAGCGAAGATCCTTCATGAGTTGGTCAGTCATCTGCACCTCGTTGTCCTTGCCATTGTCAGCCATGAGGCCAGTAGCAAGGGCAGTGACGTGGTCAAGGATGATGACGTCAAGCTCCAGGGACACAGCCATGTACTCCATGCGTGCAAGCACGTTAGAATATGCGCTATGACCGAGGTGGTTGTACAGATGGAGCGGGTAACCGTCCAGCTTTGCCTCAGCCTTCTCGTAGTCTTCCTGGTGGTAGTCCTTGTAGAGGTGCTCGGGCTCCTCATCCATGCTGATATACATTTCATTAAGCATCTTCATAGCGTTGATCTCACGCACGGGTGCGTTGATCATGAGGGAGATCAAGTCCTTCTTAGTCTCATCGGGAGACTCTTCCAGCATGATCATACCAACGCCACGTCCTTGCTCAACGTGATGAATAGCCAGCTCACGTACAACGGTAGACTTACCAGAGCCGGTGTCCGAACCCCACAGTACAATCTCTGCACTGCGCTGACCTACGACCTTGCGGGTCATGTCACGCCAAGGGTACGGCCACACCTTCTTCTGGTGTACAGCGTCGTCAGCTTCCACGTCAGAGATGTGAATGATCTCGTCGGGAGAGTAGAGCTTAGCTTGCCAGGTAGCTGAGATGATGTCCTTGGAGCACTTGTGAACCAAGCACTCGTTAGCATCCTTGTAAGGAAGCGTAGCAATCTTGACCCTACCGGGAGGCAGGAGCTGAGCTGCTATGGATGCTGCTTCTCGACCAGGCTTGTCATTGTCAAACATAATAACAATCTCATCGAAACGGCACAGCCATTCCAGATTGTCCTTGATGTTCTTCTCGACGTTACCTACGCCATTGTTGAGGGAGACGACAGGCCACCCACCATTGACCTGGTAGACAGACATAGCGTCGAGCTCACCCTCGGTAATGGTAAGCTTCTTGCCACCCTCGAAGAGGTGCTGACCAAAGAGACCAGCCAACCGAGGCTCGCCAGTCCACTTGAACTGCTTGCCTTCGACCTGCCTGAACTTCTGGGCAATCACCTTGTTGTCAGAATTGTAATATGAATTAAGGTGGACCTCTCCCACAGCTTCGGAATCAATAACTTGATATCCGTACTTCCTCAGGGTAGTTTCTTCTAGTCGCCGATCGCTAAGATCTCGATAGGTTCCACTCCTGATCTTGAAATCAGCCTTGGGTGGAGGTTCTTTCATTGAGCCGTCGCCTTTCTCGTAATACTTGCAAGAGTAACAATAGGCGTGATCGTCATTGTACCGCGCGAGGTTGTCGCCGCTGTTGTCACGGCCATTCTCCTCGCATCGGGGGCAGCGTTCCCTACCGATAACGAATGTGTCGCCATGTTCCATCGTCGTCCTGCTCATAGTTAGTGGTCTCTTCTGTAATAGTAATGTCGAAGTGTCCAGGGGTTTCCCAGCTCTCAGTCCAGCTCTTATTGACGTGGAGTTCTACAATCTGTCTATCGTCATCCCACAGCACACCGTTGAAGCTATCAAGGATAGCCTTGGCGTAGTTATCAACGTCAGCCCTGGGTGTCCAGAGCTTAGTCTTCTTAGGGGAAGTAACGAAACAGTCAACCTGAACGCAAAGAGGAGAGAGCAAAGGCTCGAAGTCCTTTACCCTCTCCTCAATCATTTGTTCCATATCTTTACGGAACTGCTTGTAGGGCCCGGCATAGTACGTATGACCAGCACGGGTTACTCGCGGTCGGCTAGCTGAGACGGGGTTAACGTCAAAGCTAAACGCCCACATTAGAAGGGGAGGTCCTCAGAGGGAGTAGCCTCAGCCTTGGGGCAGTCATCGCAGCCAGCTGCGGGGCAGTCACCGCAGTCAGTGCTGGCTTCGTCTTCGACAGCAGTGAAACCACCATCGACCACGTCCCAGCCACCGCCGGTATCGCCGTTGGCCTCAACAACCTGAATGCCGTTGAGGAAGAGGGACGCCTTGCCCTCGAAGTCTCGGACCCAGATCTTGACTCGGACCTTGTCTCCACCCTGAGGGATGTAGTCGGTGACCTTGCCCTGTGAGTCAACGATCTTGTCGTAGGTCTCGAGGTTACGCTTGACGAGAGCGTCAGTAGTCTTGACCTTGATGATAAGGTCTCCGGATTCCTTGCCAACGTACGACGAGCAGTAGTCAGTGAAGCCGAGGCCACTGAGCTTACCCTTGAGGTCGTCGTTCATGACGATGCTGATGTCGTGCTTCTTGCTGCCACGGAATTCATCCGGACGGCGGAGGTTAGCCCAAACAACATCGACAGTAGAGGTAGTGATTTCGTTAGAACGCTTAGCCATGTGTACTTTCCTTTATATTAGTACGGGTATCGACCTAGAAACTTAGCGGTAATCTTCAATGTGAAGAGGTTCAAAAGTGGCAAACTCGCCATCAATAACAATTCCGCAGCCCAACAGAGGGCGCTTAGCATAGATCTTAGAGTAATTCATGTACGGACTGCGGGGGTCTGTGCCGCAGCCAACCTGAAGGCCAAAGAACCTGGTCTTCTGGTTAGCACCGTACACCACGCCTGCCTGTGCGTGGAGGTGACCCTGGACGACAGAGCGGAACTCGTTCTGTGCGTTCAGGAAGGCAGCGTTGGTCTGGTTGCTCCGGCCCTTGTCACCATGACGATAGATAACATCATCAATAACAAGGTCGGTGTGTCGAGGGTGGATGTTCCATCCCTCAGGGAGATCCATCAGCTCGCTCAGGGAGATGAGCATGCTGGGCGGGAGTCCCACTTCCTTAGCCTGCCGCATAGGCAGAGCTGAGTGGTTACCAGTAAGGTACTCGACGTCGGGGAAAGCTTCGGTCAGTCGGCTGACCTGCTCTCGAGCCATGCCAAGCTCAGTCTCAATGGACTCGAGGCCGAACTCCTTCTGGTGGAAACTGATGGCATGGAAGTCTGCCAGGTCTCCGATGTGGACCACCTTGTCGCACGACCACTGGTCGTACATGTCAGCAAGGAAGTCAGGGTAGCCCCCAAACATTGCTGGGGCGTGGGTGTCACCAATAATAAGAACCCTACTCATTCAGAGTCTCCTTCAAAGCGGTAGTACCGAGCCGTCCAGCCCTTGTTCGTGAGCGCGGCCTTGGCCTCGGACTTCCATTGCTGGGCAATGGTAGGACCCACCATGTTGTAGTGAGTACCCTTAAAAGTAATAGTGTAGTACTGCCGAGCGTGAACGTCGACCTGTCCTTCAGCATGGAGGGTCTGGGTAGCGTTGTACCCTGTGGTCGGAGCGAACTCCTTGATGGGAGCGCCGTTGGGCAGCTGCGTGGCAGCCTTGCTTGGCATGATCTCTACGTTAGTGCCCTCAAGAGGCCCGTTGATAAACTTACGCATCGTCATCATCCTCGTTTTCATCCTCATCAATCTCAAGATCGAGATCATCAATGAGGTCATTTAGGAGATCAGAGATCTCTTCGCTAGTGTATTCACGTCCGGTATCAGGGTTGATACCACCGCCCACATCATAGGGTCCATCTACTTCAAAGATTACATCAATGATATTCTCTTCCGCCTTGTCAGCCAAGTCGTAGTTAGAGATCTCATCGGTGTAGATTTCAGAAAAGTATTGAGCCCACATAGGGTGAGGGACAGTACAGATGGCTCCGCCCTTGATAGCTTCAACGTCATCTTGCTGAAGCCAGAGCCTGAAGACCTTGGAGACTCTCTCGCAGTCACCTTCATTACTAATCTTAAAGTTAGCTCTGCTCATTATCTCTCCAAACTTCTCTCATGACACTGATCATACCTCGGGGGATGACGTGGACGTAGCCACAGGCATCCCCGTCGAGAATGAGGGTGTCGATTAGGGCGATGTAGGTGTCCGTGTCAGCCACGAGCATGCCTACCGTACGTACCAACGAGGGACCGAGGTCCACAGCTTCCTGCATCTCGTCGATGTCCTGCCACTCAGACCCACCAGTACAGACAGCGTCGTACCATTCAACAACTACAACAGGCTTATTAACCAAAGAGGTAGTCTGATCCAAGGACTCCTTCGATGTCGAGGTCTCCTCGCTTGGGGAGCTGGGTAGCAACGGGTTGCTTGAGTACATCTTCGATGTAGCCGTGGAAGACTTCAAGCTGGTCCTTCTTATGTATCTCATAGAAAGTCTCGTTAATTACTTGACGCATGAGGGGGACACGATTGCAATGACAGCCAAAGCTATCGTGAATCATACTGAAGCTTGTAACTCCCTGGTCTGACATATGGTTCACAACGAGTGACATATGTGCAGCGTCAAGACTATGAATGAAATTAGGGGGAATAGCCTGGGCAGCAAAGTCTGCGTTAGGATCGTCGGTATCCCTGGTGTATCGGATTGTGAGCTGGTTCTTCAGGTAGAACTGAGTGTGCATGATCTTAGGATCAGCGACAGTGTACCTATTAACAACTCTAAACCCATTAGGAGTAACCCAAGAGGCATGGCGGTTAGCTGCGGAGCATAGCCGACACATGTTCTGTAGGTATTCTTTACCCCAGTTAGACGACTCCATTGCACCGTCAAGAGCATTGCGGATGACTGTTGCTAGTTCATTCTGAGCTCTTACACGGCCTACATTATCTTCTACCCATTTGATGTGGCCTTCTTCTCTAACGTACCTACGGATACCGTGGTCAGTAATACCATAAGCATCACACATTGTGGATCTCTTGAGTACCTTGCGAGGGATGTTGCCCTCCCAGTGCTCGTAGAAGATCTGATGCCAGGTGCTTTGACCCTTGGATACAATGTCCGTAGCAATGTCAGCTACGTACTGGTAGAGGTCACCAGGCTTATCTGTGGAGGTCACATTGACAAGCTCGGCGATCTTCTGGTCACGCATGATGGCAGACCAATGCTGGCTACCATTGCATGAACCATCCAGCTGCACCGGCAGCGATGACAATCCAGTATCGAGGGCTTCGATAAAGCCAAATGCAGCAGCAAGGCGCTGGAAGCTGGTGTTCTTCTTGGTGGTTTCGTTGTCCATCCACAGAGAATTACCATAGGGATCTTCAGAAATTTTTCGCAGGTAATTTATGTTTGACTTAACCCAACGTACCCGGTCATCAAAAGTATCCTTATCTGAGGCGGGGCCGTTACCAAAGTCAACACCATCAAAGCAGTTAGCCGTATGGACCATAAGCCAGTACATGCCCTCAGTAGTGACTACCTCGGGGTTAGCGAACTGGATTAGGCCACGATCAAAGTCACCACTTTGTGAGCTCAGCATTTCTGTAACAGTGTAGTACCTGCCGCGGAAGTCCTGTGTCCAAGCGTGGTAGAAGAACTTAAGGGTAGTCATCTTGCGTGCTAGCTGGAGACGTATCTCCATCTGGGCTCGCTTCTGAACTTCCTTATACCATTTACTATATTGTTCTTCCTTGTCGCGCTTCCAGGCATGCTTTTCTTCACCGGTACCTTCCTCAGGCCAAGGCCTAGTGAAAGTAAATTCAGTAAAGTCATAAGCAGGGAGGTTACATGCGGCATCACTTCTCTTATACAACGTCTCCATAACCTCGAGAACCTGGGTATTGATACTCCACTCAGTAGCTTGAAGAGTATTAATGGTCTGCAGCGACTGATCAGAGCCCCTAGAGATGCCGCCTACGGTTGGCTTACGCCTGTCGAAGGCTCGGCACCCACCAGGCTCATCAGCGGTGTGAGGGATAGGAGGGATGAGCATAGGGCGGTAGACAAGACGAAGGAACTGGTACTGGTCGTGCTTACGGATAAGCTCCAGCATGACATCGGGGTTGATGCTGATCTGGTTGTACCTGTGCCTGCGCCCGCCACCCTTGTTGAATATCTTTTGTTCTACATTAACAAGACCACTAGCCTTGGCTACGTTAAGGAGACAAATGCCGAGGTAAAGAGTCTGCTTCTTGGACCACTTAGGGATCTCCTGCATCTTCTTGTTCCACCGCTTGATCTTCTTATCGTCCCAGTTCTTAGTATATCTATTAACGTGTTTAAACTCATCCTTATGCTGATCTTTGGCATACCGGAACCCAGCTACGAGCTTGCACTCACGGCCAAGGCGGTAGGCCACGGAGTAGAAGTTATCTACCCCATTGGTATGTATCTTTTTCCTGATATCTCTTGAGTCAACCAGGTCTTCCACGATCTGCGTCACAGTGAGTCCAGCAACAATCTCAGGAGGGACGGAAAGAAATACATGAAGCCAGGCTCTCATACGCGCATCGGAGGCCATCAAATCTTGAGCCTTCTTAAACTCAAAAGTAAGGCTGCCAATAAACTGGTGAATAAGATCCTGTTCAGCCGGGCCTGAGATAGCATCGTGCTCGATGCCACGCCAGTACTTGGATACTGAGTACTCTAGTAGATCTGTTTCTAGTGCGTCTTGAAGATTAATTCTTTTAGTTTTATCTTCTGTAGACAATCTAGTCCATCGTTGCATCTAAGTCTCCTTGGTGTGTCTGGATCTTGTACTCTCTTAGATGATCATGTTAGTGCCCTAACTCAGGCCAACGCGAGAGCCTGGGTCATGACGTAGCTCGAAAGCTTCGACCGGAGACCAATGGCGTTGTCAGCAAACCGACGATCAGCATCAGCCTTGCGGCCTCGCTTGGCAATGGAGTGCTGGATACCCTTGGTCACGGCATTGGCGCCGAGCCACATGGAATCGGGGCACCCGAGCTCTCGCTCAGCCTCGTAGGTCTGAACACAACTGTTAATATAACCCTTGACCTTGAGCTCACCGGCCTCAGTTTCGAGGTCTTCTCGGGTAAGGTTGAGGACCTTGGGAGCTACGCGCTTCCAGAGGGTCGTCAGGTCGTAGCTGTCGACCTTTCTCTCCACCAGGGTACCCAC
>WLWH01000150.1_pt1 | contig 59235 bp, 68 predicted proteins | sample 6712741 | NCBI WGS metagenome assembly WLWH01 (sample SAMN12718694, study PRJNA515312) | sponge metagenome | isolation source: marine sponge | host: Mycale hentscheli | place: New Zealand: South Island, Marlborough, Capsize Point | collected 2003-05-01 | reverse complement strand
AAACTTCAATATTTAATTACAGTTTATCTTCTGCTCAAGTATTAGAAATATATAATAATGGTAGACCAAAAGATTTAACTACTTTCTCTGGAACTGCACCTATTTCTTGGTGGAGACTTGGTGAAAACGCTTATTTTAATACTGGAACTACACCTGGACCTGAATTTACTGTACCTAACTCAATATCTGGAGCACCTAATGGTATTGGATCTGGAACTGTTGCTACAATGCTATCAGCTGATGCACCTGGAACTTACGCTAATGGTATAGGGGATGGTTTAGCTATCACGGATCGTGTAGGAGACGCTCCTTTATCAGTTGCTAACTCACAGAGTTATAATATGATTCCAGATGATAAAGTACCTTATGTACCTGGATATGTTGGAGCACAAATAGCTAATAATTTTAGTATGAGTTTTGATGGTGCAAATGATTATATAGATGCTGGTTCAATATCTGCATTGTCTAATGTATCTCAATACAGTGTATCACTATGGGCTAATATTGATACAAATGCTTCTGGTCCATTAAGGTTTTTTGGTAATAGAGAATCTTCAGGTAGCTATTATGGTATTGGAGCAGATATAGATTTAAGTGCTTCATTATATTTTTATTTAAATGGCGGCCCAAGTTATCCAACTGTACAGGTTTCAAGCGTATCTAACTATGTTACTGCTGGTACTTGGTTTCATTTAGTTTGTACTTTTAACGCTGGGCAAGGTTATGTTTATATAGATGGAGTTCAAAGAGGCAGCGGAACTGGAGGTTCTACAACAGATACAACTACAGCATCACTATATATTGGCCAAGACCCAATAAATACTAACAGCTATTTTTATGGTTTAATAGACGAAGTAGCAATATTTGATACAGCTTTAAATGCTGGACAAATTTATAATGATATTTACCAACCAACTGCAACCGCAACTAACAAAACAGCAGATTTCGTAAATAATCCAAACTTACCTAATCCGGTAGCTTGGTACAGAATGGGAGATTAATAAAATAAAAATATGAGTACAAAGTTTTTAAGTCCAGGCTGGCGAATGCCAAGAAATGCTAATCAGAGTAAGCAAAGTAACTATTCTATAGATTTTGAAGGAGCAGATTACATAGATTGTGGCGATGACAATATGTTTAGTTTTGGTAATGGAACTACAGATTCGCCTTTTAGTGTTTCTTTTTGGACTAAATTAAATAGCGTTACTGGTACTCAACCATTTTTAAGTAAAGATACTACTTCTCCAAATAGAGAATGGGCTATCAGTATTTTTTCAGATAGTTCAAATGGTGTGAGAATATTTTTAAAAAATCAAGGAGGTGATACTCAGCAATCAATAGATTCAAGTACTGCTTTAACAACTGGAGTTTGGTATCATATAACTACTACTTATGATGGTAGAGGAGGTAGTAATGCTGCTGATGGCTTAAGTATTTATATAAATGGAAGTTTAGATACTCCTACTAATATTGCTAAAGGAACTTACACCGCTATGTCTAATACAACTGCGCCTGTATACATAGGAAAATATAGTACTAATGAAATAAATGGTAAAATAACCGAAGTTTCTATTTTCGACTACGCTCTTTCCGCAAGCCAAGTAACAACTCTTTGGGGCGGTGGAACATCCGTCTCAAACCCTATGGCTTTACCAAGTTCACCTATCGCTTATTATCCTTTAGGTACATCTGCTTGGAATGGACAGTATTTAGCTGAAAACAATGCAATTGGAGATTATGTTTTTGATTTTAATTCTGATTATATAGATTCCGGAACTAGTTTAACAATTACAAGAGATTTAACGCTTTCAGGTTGGGTTAAATTTACATCAACTAGCTCAGGTGGTAGCACTGTTATTTCTAAACATATAACCGCTAACAGTCAACCCTATTATACTTATCGTTTGTATATTGAGAGTAATAAAGCTAAGTTTAGAGTTGGAATAAGCACAGCAACTTTTATAACAGGAAGTACAGATATAAATGATGGAAATTGGCATCACATACTTGGTACTTACGACGGTAGCAACATTAACCTATACGTTGACGGCGCTTCTGATGCCACCGCTGTTTCAGTTTCAGGAGATTTAAATACTGCTGTTAAAAAAACAACAATAGGTGGTGTTATAAGTGGAGATACAAGCACTTTAATTTCAAACACTGTGTTTAACGGTGAACTTTCAAATACACAAATATTCAACACAGCTTTATTAGGATCAGAAGTAGAAACTCTTTATAACTACGGTTCACCAATAAGAACTTTAGCTAATATACCTCAAAACTCTAATCTAAAAGTTTGGTATAAACTCGACGCAACTGAAATTTATAATAGTACAAGTACAGAGTGGGAGGTTAATAATGCCTTAAGTCCTTGGACGAGTTCTTTAAATCTTGTACCTAATGATTATATAGATTGTGGAAATGATAGTAGTTTAAGTATTTCTGGAGATTTAACTCTTTCAGCTTGGGTTTATCTTGATACTACACCAAATTCTTATATGTCAATATTTAGTAAAATGAGTTCAACATCAAGAAACTACACTTTATATGCAAGAAACAATCGTAAGTTTAGTATAACTACACAAGCTTCAGGTGGGGTAGTGGAGTTTACAACTTCAAACACAGCTATACCATTAAAAACTTGGACACACATTGTTGTTACATTTGATAGTGGAGTAAATAATGGTACTAAGTATTATTTTAACGGTGTTCAAGACGCTATCACAGGGACTCATAACGTGGTTGCAGATACATCAAATTTAAATATTGGTAAAAGAACAACTTCAACTCAGTATTTAGATGGTAAGATATCAAATGCTCAAATATTCAACACGGCGCTATCAGGAACAGAAGTAGAAACTCTTTACAATAGTGGAAATCCTTTAACAGATATGAGCTCATTTAGTTCTTTGGTTTCTTGGTGGAAATTAAATAATACAACTACAGGTATTGAAGATTCAAAAGGAAGTAATGACGGAACTAATAACGGAGCTACTGAAGCACCAGGCTCAGTATCCACATTAAACGGGTTAAGCTCAGGAATGTCTCAATCAAACCTTGTTCAAAGTGACTTACAAACAGTTGCGCCTTATAGTAAATATGCTTTAGCTTTTGATGGAACAAATGATTATATACAAACAAGCGGTTTTACAATAGGAAATAATTACTCTTTTTCTTGTTGGCTTAAAAGTGATACAACATCACCAAGTAGTATATGTTTTTTAAGTTCTCCAAATTATTATACTGTTGGATATAATGGTAATTTTGTTATAAGGGTTACAAGTGCAACTCAAATACAAATGTATTCATATAATGGAAGATCTGACTCAGAAAGTTCTACAGTTACAATACCCTCAATAGACACTAATTGGCATCATTTTGCTTTAACTTCAAATGGAACTATAACTAATATTTATTGGGATGGTTCTCCATTAACTGTAACAGGAAACCAAACAAAATCTTTAGATAATATTTCACAAGGGTTAATAATTGGTGATAATATTACAGGAAACAACAATGCTTTTAATGGCTCTATTTCAAACGTGTCTGTTTGGAACGCTGCTTTAACATCTTCACAAGTAACAGAAATTTATAACGAAGGACTTCCTAGCGATTTAAATACTTTTTCTGGTGCAGCTCCTGTAGCTTGGTGGCAGTTAGGAAGTAACAGCTCTTGGAATGGTAATAGGTGGATAGTAGCTGATGAAATAGGATCTAATAATGGCTATAGTCAAAATATGTCTCCATATATGCCTGAAAGTGGCTTAACAAACGGTGTAGGTACAACAGCTAATGGAGTATCAGATAATATGTCAGAAGGTAGTTTAGTAGGTGACGCACCATATAGCACAGGAAATGCAGTATCAAGTGGTATGCCAGTTACTGCTAGAGGAAACGATGTGCCTCCAACTCCGTAAAAAATATTAACTTTGTAAAAAATCAAAAAATGGCAACAACTTATGTAGTAATGAACCTATCTGACACGAACTCAGTTTTATTCAGCCAGGTGAACCAATCTTCTGCTCAAACAATGAGAAGAAATGTAGCAAACACTCAAGGCGTTTTATCGTTTCAGGTAGAGCCTTCTTTTATCACTAACGGGTCATTAGTTCCAGTAGGAACCTATACTCACGAAGAGATATTAGTTTTATTAGCTACTCCAGAATGGACACCTGCTGAACCAGAACCAGGAGAGTGAAGTATAAAAAAAAAATAACAACTAAAAGACCTGGGGTACATTCTAAGAATGCCTCCAAAGGACAGAAGGGATACAAACCAATTTACCGTGGTCAAGGCAAATAATATGGAAGAAACTATCTTAATAGCTTTGATTTCAGCACTTGGAGTCAAGGAAGTATGGAATATAATTAAGAAGAAGATTGATATCAATGCCAAAAAGGAAGATGATCAAATAGGTAGACTTACGGAAAAAATAACCAGTCTAGAACTAAAAATAGATGAGCTCATTCAAGAAAACCTCAATCTAAAAGTAAAGGTAGCTAAGATGGAAGAGAGAATATTACTAACTGCTAAAAACAGAGTAAAGAAATGATGTTATCTAAAAACCTGTCTCTTTCTGAGATGACTAAAAGTACTACCGCTAAAAGGAGAGGTATCGACAACAGTCCTACAGAAGAGCATATTGAGAATATGAAAGTACTAGCTGAGAAGATATTTCAGCCCATTAGAGACTATTTCGGAGTACCTTTTAGTATCAGTAGTGGTTATCGTTCAGAAGCTCTAAATAAGGCCATAGGAGGCAGTAAAACATCACAACACTCTAAGGGTTTAGCTATTGATATTGATAGAGATTATAATTTTGATCCTAATAACGCTCAGGTATTTCACTATATTAAAGACCACTTAAACTTTGATCAGTTGATTTGGGAGTTTGGAACAGATGAAAATCCATCTTGGGTACACGTAAGTTATACTACTACTGAAACACAGAGAGGTCAAATACTAGTGGCTTATAAAGACGACAACAACAGAACCAAATACAAAGCTTATGGAAGATAAAATAAACCAACTTCTACAGGGTCAGGCAGTAATGCAAAGTAAGTTAGAAGAAATAATCAAGCAAAAGAACGATCACGAAAAAAGGATACGTAGTCTAGAGAAAAAGTTTTGGACTTCCATAGCTATCATAATTACAGGAATAGGAACATTTATAGAAGGTTTATTTTTACACAAATGATAGAAGAAAAGTCAGAGTTTGAGAAAATGTTAGAGAAGCTGGAGAAGCAGCCAGTTCCAGAGAGAACGTGCAGTATAGATGATGAAAACTGTGAAAGCTGTTCTGGATGAAGAAGAAAATCAAAGACACTGCAATAGGTAAATTTCTAAAAGACAAAGCTCCTAAGGTACTAGATATAGTAGGTGACATATTACCTTCAAGTGGAACCCTTGGAATTATTAAAAACGTTATTAGTAAGGAGCCGGACCTGACACCAGAAGAGAAAGAGGCGTTACATCAGCAGGTGGTAGAGCTTTATAAGTTAGAGGTAGATGATAGAGATTCAGCTAGAGAAAGAGAAGTAGAGTTAGCTAAGGCAAATCGTTTTGACTTTATGTTTAATTTAACAGGTTTGGTCGGCCTTTCCTGTTTTGCCTTCTTGGTTTATGCCATTGTGTTTTTAGAGGTACCTGATCACAATAAGGAGATTTGGATTCACCTGATCGGGGTGACAGAGGGAATTGTGGTAAGCATTTTTGGTTATTTCTATGGGTCTTCAGCATCACGCAGAAAATGATTATCTTTGCAATATTACAATTTAATTTAATCAAATGAAAGACGGAGAAAAAAGAAAATTAGAGGCTGAGGAATTAGCCCAACTACAAGAATTACAAAACAAATTCCAAGGTTACAAAATGCAACTGGGGGAATTAGAGATGCAGAAGTCAACTATTTTAAAAGAGGTTGATGAAGTAAGGGTAGATTTTAATAAGTTAGAAAACGAATTTATTGAGAAATACGGTCTCGATTCTGTCATTAACATAAAAACCGGGGATATAACACCAAAAGAAAATGGCCAAGATAAGTAACACCACCTCGTATCCTAACGCAACACCTGCGGCAAATGATTATGTTATTGGAACAGACATTGATGATAATAACGCAACTAAAACATTTAAGCTTCAGGAGATAGCTAATCTTTATGCGGGATCAGGATCAGGAACAGTTACTAGCGTTGGTTTAGATGGCGGTACTACCGGTCTTACGATAACAAGCGACACAACAAACCCAATAACTACAACAGGCACATTTACATTAGGTGGTACTTTAGCTGTAGCTAATGGAGGAACAGGTTTAACAGCTATTGGAACAGCTGGTCAAGTATTAAAGGTAAACACAGGTGCAACAGCTTTAGAGTTTGGTAGCCCAACTTTTTCAGTTCAAAATAGTGGTGGTGCTATAGTAACAGGTATAGATACTTTAAACTTTAATACTAATGTTGATGTTATTACAGCGCCTGGATCTAGTACAGCTATTATAAACGCTTCAGGCGGTAGTGGTGGACCTGGAACGGGAACACAGTATTCAATACCTTTATGGAGCACAACTTCAACGTTAGGTGATTCTTTACTTTCTCAAGATTCTGGAGCTACTAAAGTGGTTTTAGCGGCAACAAAAAAATTAGAAATTCCTAATGATGGAACAACGTCCGCAACTGCAATAAATTTCGGAACAGCTAATACAGGTATTAATGGTTACGGAACAACAGGAATAGATCTAGTTAGTGGAGGTCAATCGAGAGTTGCAGTTACTACGGGTCTTCTTGGAAGTCAAGACATTACTTTAACAGGTTTAACTCAGTCAGATGGAGGGTTAAGATTTGGATCAAGTGGGAGCACTTTAGACACATATACAGAAGCTACTTGGTCAGGTGGTCCTACCCTTACTTTTAGTGTTGGAGGTGCTACTACTCTTACTAATTCTTCAGGAAGTTATAGATGTATAGGAGATATGGTATTTGCTTCTTTTACTTTTACTTTTGGATCAGGGGCTGAATATGGAACGGTTGATATGAGTTTACCTTTAAGTGGAATTGCTGGAACTGGATCTATAAATTTTACTAAAATGAACAGTAGTGTAGGAAATTCTACAGTAAGCACACCGGTTACTGGTGACATATTAACAAATTCAGCTAGTATTAGATTAAAATCTTTCAACTACGATCAAGACAGCGGGTCTCATGTTTCTGGTCAACTTTTTGAATTAGTAGAAACTCAAGGGCAGCCAGTTTTCCAAAGTGGAGACGTTGTATCAGGAACAGTAATATATAGAAAAGCTTAAAAAAATAAAAATGGCAATAACAAAACAAACAGAAGCTGCATCCATAGAGGTTGTAGGTCAATTTAAAGAAATAAATTACAAAGAAAAAGTAAAAGTATTAGAAGATGGAGTTTTAATATCTGAATCTATAAGCGGAACTTGTTATCCACCTACAACAGATGTTGCTACTTTAAGTTCAGAAGTTGCTTCAATTGCTAATGTTGTTTGGACTCAATCTGTAAAAGATGCTTATAATGCTGCATTTCCTGTAGAGTCACTTCCTTCTGAGTAAAATCCTACAAAAAGTAGGTACTTAAATTTAATAAAATGGAATACATAAGAAAAGTGTCTGTTGGCTCAGACTACAAATCAGCAATGAATTATATTGTAGGGCAACCAGTTTTAAGAACATATACCATACACGTCATTAAACAAGAAGACGATGGTGAAATCAAAGTTTACGTAGAGAATAAAAAGAACGAAGTTTTTCTTTGGAAGAGTTTTAGTGTAGCAATGCCTTCTTCTTTAGAGTACAATGTAAACTATTGACATGAAGTCCCCGTTTTCTTTTATAGTTAAACCTCAAGGAGGTAAGCGCTATGACAACTTAAGTAAACACGGTGATGGCAAACTAATAAAAAGTACTTCTCAGGAAGACCACACCGCTACCAATAGATTTGCTACAGTAGAGGAGATTCCTATTTTATGGTCTTTTAACAAGGATATATCCAAAGGAGATACTGTAGTGGTTCACCACAATATTTTTAGAAAATACTACGATATGAAAGGGGTGGAAAAAAGCGGTCCTTGTCATTTTAAAGATGATTTATACATAGTAGATGTGGAGCAGGTATACTTGTATAAGAACAAGGGTAAATGGAATTCAGTAGGAGATTATTGTTTTATTAAGCCTGTAGAAAGAGAAAAAGATGTTATATTGTCTGTTGATAGAAATAAGCAATTAGTTGGTGAGGTAAAGTATGGCAATAACGAGTTAAGAGAATTAGATATTTTTGAAGGAGATAATGTTTGTTTTTTACCAGAGTCGGAATACGAGTTTGAGATAGATGGAGAAACATTGTACAGAATGAAAACTAAAGATATATGCGTATTAATATAAGTGTAAAAAAACTAAAGGAAGATATTATTACCGCTGGTGAAATAGCCGTTAAAGAACTTATAAAGGTAGCTAAGGAAGATATCATTAAATACGATGCTGAAGATGATTTAGCAGCAGATAGATTAAAGAATGCGGCAGCTACTAAGAAGTTGGCAATATTTGATGCCTTTGAGATATTAAAAAGAATACAAGAAGAACAAGCCATATTAGAGGAAAGAACAATAGAAAAAGAAGCTTATCAAGGATTTGCAGAAAAAAGATCAAAATAGACTACATCAAGTTGTAAAAGAACTTGTACCGAAAACTGTTATAACCACTAAAAACAAAGCTAAGAGTTGGGATTATGGTTATAATGAGAAGTACGATATTGTTGTCATATCTAAAGACGGAACACTAGGAGAGGTGTATAATATTCAAGGATTAAAAGTAGGACTACCTAAACAACCTAAGTCTATCAACACTAAGTTCGATAAATGGAAATCAAGTGAATTACCTAAAGAATTAAAAGGTATTAAAACTATATTTGATTGGCAGAAAAGAGATAATGACTTTAAGTCAAAGTGGGTAGGTTATGTAGAGGGAGAGTTTGATAAAAGAGAGTATGGTGAATGGTTTACTAACAATGGAGAGCCTACTTATATTACTGGTACTCACTATATGTATCTGAATTGGACTAAGATTGATGTAGGTAAGCCAGATTTTAGGGAGTCTAACAGAATATTTTATTTATTTTGGGAAGCTTGTAAAGCCGACAAAAGAAGTTTTGGAATGTGTTATTTAAAGAACAGGCGTTCTGGTTTTTCATTCATGAGTTCTTGTGAAGCTGTTAATCAGGGTACTATTACTAGAGATGCTAGAGTAGGTATACTTTCAAAGACAGGTTCTGATGCTAAGAAAATGTTCACAGACAAAGTGGTTCCTATTTCTAACAATTATCCTTTCTTTTTTAAGCCTATTCAGGATGGTATGGACAAACCAAAAACAGAATTAGCTTATCGTGTTCCTGCTAGTAAAATTACTAAAAAGAATATGGATAAGAAAGATGAGTTGTTTATGGATGGGTTAGATACTGTGCTAGATTGGAAAAACACTTCAGACAACTCTTATGATGGAGAGAAATTACTGCTATTAATACACGATGAAAGTGGTAAGTGGGATAAGCCTGAGAACATACTTAACAATTGGCGTGTTACTAAAACTTGTTTAAGATTAGGTAGTAAGGTGGTTGGAAAATGTATGATGGGGTCTACATCAAATGCTTTGGATAAAGGTGGTGAGAACTTCAAGAAATTATTCTACGATTCTAATGTAGGTAAAAGAAATGCCAACGGTCAAACTAAATCTGGATTGTATTCATTATTTATACCAATGGAGTATAATTTTGAAGGGTATATAGATGAGTACGGTCATCCAGTGTTAGAAACTCCTGAGGAGCCATTGGTGGGCGCAGATGGAGAAATGATAGATGTAGGTGTGGTAGACTATTGGCAGAATGAAGTAGACTCACTAAAAACAGATGCGGATGCCTTAAATGAATTCTATAGACAGTTTCCAAGAACGGAGTCTCACGCATTTAGAGATGAGAGTAAGCAGTCTTTATTTAACTTAACTAAAATATACCAGCAGATAGATTACAACGACGCTTTAATAAAGCAAAGGGTGCTGACTAGAGGTAAGTTTATGTGGAAAGATGGTATTAAAGATACTAAGGTGGTATGGATACCGGAGAAAAATGGAAGGTTTTTAGTTTCGTGGACGCCTAAGCCAGAAATGCAGAATAGGGTGGTTACTAAAGGTAATCTTTACTTTCCTGGAAATGAGCACTTAGGATCGTTTGGGTGTGATAGTTATGATATTTCAGGAACGGTAGGTGGTTTTGGTTCTAATGGAGCTCTTCACGGTTTAACAAAATTTAACATGGACGAGGCTCCTAGTAATCATTTTTTCTTGGAGTATGTAGCTAGACCTCAAACAGCAGAGATATTTTTTGAAGAAGTATTAATGGCGTGTGTATTTTACGGTATGCCAATATTAGTAGAGAATAATAAACCAAGGTTGCTGTACCACTTTAAGAATAGAGGGTATAGAGCTTTTTCAATAAACAGGCCTGATAAAAGTAAAATGAATCTATCTAAGACTGAAAAAGAACTAGGTGGTATACCTAACTCATCTGAAGCTGTAAAGCAGGCTCACGCTGCTGCAGTAGAGTCTTATATTGAGAAATATGTTGGTCTAGATTTAGATTCAGTGTATAGAGATCCAGACGAAATGGGGTCTATGTATTTTAGCAGAACACTGGAAGATTGGGCTAAATTTAATATTAATAACAGAACAAAGTATGACGCTACTATAAGCTCAGGTTTGGCCATTATGGCTAATCAAAAAGGTTTGTATCACACACCAAAAAAAGAATCAAAAATAAGCATTAACTTTGCAAGATATAGTAATAAAGGTGCATTGAGCACGATTATAAAGTAAAAATGAAAGAACCAGTAATTCTAATCAACCCAACTACCTTTCCTAACCAACAAGCCACAGACGCAGAAAAAAACTCACTAGAATACGGAATGCGTGTTGGTGAAGCTATACAGTACGAATGGTTTAAGAGAGATGGTAACAGTTGTAGGTTTTATGATCAGTGGGTAGAATTTCATAGATTACGACTATATGCAAGAGGAGAACAACCAATAGGAAAATATAAGAATGAGATTGCAGTAGATGGAGATTTAAGTTATTTGAATTTAGACTGGACACCGGTTCCTATCATACCTAAGTTTGTGGATATTGTTGTTAATGGTATGGCGGACAGATTATTTGATGTTAAGGCCAGTGCTCAAGATGCAATGTCAGCTGAGAAGAAACATCAGTTTCAAGAGATTGTAGAGGCGGATATGGTAGCGAAGCCAATGTTAGAGGCTACTGAGGAGATGTTTGGTATTGATATGTTCAACACGCCTAAGCAAGATTTACCAGAGAGTGATCAAGAGCTAGCGTTGTATATGCAGATGAACTATAAGCCAGCTATAGAGATTGCAGAAGAAGAAGCTATTGATACTATATTAGAAGAGAATCACTACAAGCAAAGAGTTCAGAAACAAGTCAACTATGACTTAATGGTATTAGGAACATCATTTGTTAAACATCAGTTTTTACCTAATTCAGGGATATCTGTAGAGTATGTTGATCCAGCTTCATTGGTGTATAGTTATACTGAAAGTCCAACTTTTGATGATTGCTTTTATTTCGGTGAAGTTAAGCAAGTTCCAATAACGGAATTGGTAAAGATAAACCCAGATATTACTCCTGCTGAAATGGAAGAGATTGCTCAGATGTCATCACTTTGGTATAATTACTATGGCATTGTCAGGCCTTATCAGGATAGTTTATTTCAAAAAGATGTAGTAACATTATTGTATTATAACTATAAGACCACTAGAAAGATGGTTTATAAGAAAAAATACATGGATAATGGAGGAGAGAAAGTAATTAGAAAAGACGAGTCGTTTAATCCATCTGCAGATGAAGAAAGATTTGAGAAGTTAGAAAAAAGAATAGACGTGTGGTACGATGGTATCATGGTAATGGGAACTCAAAAAGTTTTAAAGTGGGAGTTAGCTAAGAATATGGTTCGTCCTAAGTCTGCTTCACAGTATGCTTTACCTAATTATATTGGTTCTGCACCAAGAATGTATAAAGGAGTTATTGAGTCTTTAGTTAGAAGAATGATCACATTTGCTGATTTAATTCAAGTAGTTCACCTTAAACTACAGCAAGTAATATCTAGAGTTGTTCCAGATGGTGTATTTATAGATGCTGATGGCCTTAATGAAGTTGACTTAGGTACAGGTGCCGCATACAACCCAGAAGACGCTCTAAAGCTGTATTTTCAAACGGGTAGTGTCATTGGTAGAAGTTATACTCAAGATGGTGAATTTAACAATGCTAGAGTTCCGATACAAGAATTAGGTACTAACAGTGGTCAAGCTAAGATGGCTAGTTTAATAAGTTCTTACAACCACTACTTAAATATGATTAGAGACGTGACCGGACTTAACGAAGCTCGTGATGCGTCAACACCTAATCCTGATGCTTTGGTAGGGTTACAAAAATTAGCAGCCTTAAATTCTAATGTAGCTACCAGACACATATTAGAAGCCAATATACAGATTACTCAAAAACTTGCCGAGGCATTATCTTGTAGAGTGGCAGATGTATTAGAGTATGCGGATTTCAAAGATGAGTTTGCAATGCAAATAGGAAAGTACAACGTGTCTATATTAAATGACATCAAAGACCTATACCTACACGATTTTGGAATATTTTTAGAAGTTGCTCCAGATGAAGAACAAAAAGCTCAATTAGAAGCTAATATACAAACAGCTTTATCTCGTGACCAAATAGATTTAGAAGATGCAATTGACATTAGGGAGATTAAGAATCTTAAAATGGCTAATGAATTACTAAAACTAAAACGTAAGAAGAAACAAGAAAGAGATGTAGCTAGAGAAAATGAAAAGATACAGATGCAAAGTCAAATGAATATGCAGTCTCAGCAAGCAGCAGCTCAGTCTAAACTGCAAGTTGTTCAAGCAGAGACTCAGGCTAAGATTCAGATAGAGCAAGCAGAAAGTCAATTTGCAATAGAGAAACTACAACAAGAAGCAGTTCTTAAAAAGGATTTAATGGCTGAAGAGTTTATGTATCAAATGCAACTAAAAGGTGTGGAGTTAGATAGTATACAACAAAGAGATAAGCAAAAAGAAGATGCCAAGGCTTCTAGAATATCTAAGCAAAACACCGAGCAGTCTAAGCTAATACAACAAAGACAAGATAAACTTCCACCTATAAACTTTGAATCAAACGAGGATAGTTTAGATGGTTTTGACCTAGCAGAATTTAACCCAAGGTAGAAGTAAAAAAAAGTTACTAACTTTGTACAACTAAAATCAAATCAAATGGATAATATAAAAGTAAGAGCCCTGGATGGTGCTGAAGAAAAATCAGTAGCTGAAAGAGAAGAAGATCTACTAAAAAAAGCAGGTCAAGCTCAAGAAGAGACTACAGTAGAAACAACAGAGGTACCAGCACAAACACCAGTTGTAAGTGAGGAAACCAAAGTTGAAACACCTGTAGAAGAGACAGTAAAGGAGAAAGTAGAAGAGAAACCTTCTTTAACAGAGGAGGAAGTTCTTTCATTTATTGGAAACAGATATGGTGAGGAAGTGTCGTCATTAGACGATTTAACTTCTAAACGTAATAATTCTCCAGAGGTTCCTGAAGAAGTAGTAAACTACTTAAATTATAAAAAGGAAACTGGAAGAGGGTTAGAGGATTTCATTCGATTAAACAAGGATGTTAATTCCATGGACGAAGACCAATTGCTGTTTGAATTTTGGAAACAACAGAAGCCTCATTTAGATTCAGATGATGTCGATTTTGAACTTAGTGAAAGATTTGCATACGATGAAGAAGTAGATGAAGCTCCAGTTATTCGAAAAAGAAAAATAGCAAAAAAGGAAGAACTTGCAAAAGCCAAAGAGTACTTTAACAATCTAAAGGAGACCTATAAGACGAAAGTTGAGTCAACACAAGATTTTATACCTGCCGAGGAGTTAGAGGATTTTAAAGCTTATAAAACAAGTAAGAAGGAAACACAACAAACGTTAACTGAGCAAAACAAGAGGTCTGAGTATTTCTCACAAAAAACCAATGAGTTATTTAATGACAATTTCGAAGGTTTCGAATTTAAGCTAAATGACAAGGTAATGAAATACAAACCTACTGATTCAAATAAATTAAAAGAGTCACAAGCAGACATCAATAACTTCATATCGAAACACTTGAGTGAGGAAGGTTACTTAAAAGATGCCGCTTCGTATCATAAGTCACTTTCACTAGCTATGCACCCTGATTCATTTGCCAAGTTCTTTTATGAGCAAGGTAAGTCTGATGCAGTAAATGACATAACTAAGGAAAGTAAGAACATTGACATGAATGGTATTCGTAACGCAACTCAATCGGTGTCTAGTGGAGGTTTTAAAGTTACAGCAGTTAATAGTAGTAGTGGTTCTGGATTAAGAATAAAAAGTAACAAAAACAAAAACTAACAACTAAAAACAAAAACAATGGCAGGATCATTAAACGCTGGTGGAGTTTCATTAACCCCCAGTTCGGTAAAGGCAACTTTGCCAAGCAATTATATCACTGATTTCAATTTTTTGAATCAGTATTTACCAGACACTTACGAAAAAGAATTCGAAAGATACGGTAACAGAACAATCGCAGCTTTTCTAAGAATGGTGGGAGCTGAAATGCCTACTAACTCAGACCTTATCAAATGGGCAGAGCAAGGTAGACTACACACAAAGTATGCAGCAGCACAAACAGCTACAGCTCCGGCTGCAGTTGCAGTACCCGTTAAGTTTTTAACAGGAGCTGGTGCAGCAGGAACAAATGAAGCTTGTAACTTTAGAGTAGGACAAACTGTTTTAATATCAGAAAATGGTGGTTCAAATTCTAATAAAGGTATAATCACTTCTGTAGGAGCAGCTACTACTGATGAGTTTTTCGTAGCTTTTTACGAGGCTAGTCAAGTAGTACCAGCAAACGTTCCATTAACTGTATTTGTATACGGTTCTGAATTTAAGCAAGGAGATTTCGGAATGCAAGGTTCTTTAGAGTCTGAAGATATCTACTTATCTAACAAACCAATTATTATCAAAGACAAATATTCTGTTTCTGGTTCTGATATGGCTCAAATTGGATGGGTTGAAGTAACTACTGAAAACGGAGCTACTGGATACTTATGGTATTTAAAGTCTGAGCACGAAACAAGACTAAGATTTGAAGACTACTTAGAAATGTCTATGATTGAAGGTGTTGTTGCTGAAAATGCTTCAGGTGCTTTAGCTAACTTATCAGGTTCAGCTTATCCAGCTGGAACAGGTTTAGCTAATAACGTAGGTACTGAAGGAATGTTCGAAGCTATTGAAAGTAGAGGAAATGTATGGGCAGGTGGTTATCCAACTACTTTAGCTGCATTTGACACTATAATCAAAAGGTTAGACAAGCAAGGTTCTATTCAGGAAAATGTAATCTTTGTTGATAGAAATTTCTCTTTCGCAATTGATGACATGTTAGCTGCTCAGAACTCTTATGGTGCAGGTGGTACTTCTTACGGGTTGTTTGACAATGACGAAGAAATGGCACTTAACCTTGGATTCAAAGGATTCAGAAGAGGTTATGATTTCTATAAGTCAGATTGGAAATACTTAAACGATGCTACTTTAAGAGGTGGTATTGATGGTGGAAAAGTAAGCGGTACTTTAGTTCCAGCTGGTTCTACTTCAGTATACGATCAGATCTTAGGAAAAAATGCTAAGAGACCATTCTTACACGTAAGATATAGAGCTTCAGAAACTGAAGACAGAAGATATAAGACGTGGATGACTGGTAGTGCTGGTGGTGCTGCTACTTCAGATTTAGATGCGATGGAAGTCAACTTCTTATCTGAAAGAGCGTTATGTACTATGGGTGCAAACAACTTTGTATTGTTCAAAGGATAAAAAAGACAATTATATATGGGGGCTTCGGCCCCCTATTATTTACATAATTAAATTAAATCAAATGAAAAAACAAGTATTAAAAGACAGGATGTATAGGTTAAAGTCGGAAAAGACGCCTCTATCCACAATGATTAATTCAACTCACTCAACGAGTAACCCTTTATTATACTTTGATGAAGAAAAGGGAATCAACAGGGCAATGAGATATGCCAAAAACCAAAAGTCTATTTTCGAAGACGAGCAAGATAAAAATGTATTAATAGAGCCTATTATATTTGAAGATGGCTTTTTAAACACTAAAAGAACAGATACATTACTGCAACAATTTTTAGCTCTCCACCCTTTAAATGGGACTTTATATGAAGAGGTAGACTTAGAGCGTGATGCTCAGGAAGAATTAGATTTATTAACTCTTGAAATAGATGCGTTAAGATTAGCCTCTGAATTACCTATTGCAAAAATGGAAATGATTGGTAGGGTTTTAATGGGAAATAGAGTAGACGGAATAAAAACCAATGAGCTCAAAAGGGATATATTAATATATGCCAAAGAAGATCCAGAAGGGTTTTTAGAAATGTTAGATGACTCAGATTTAGAGTTGGAAGAATTAGTAATCAAAGCGTTTGAGCAAAACATTATTACTTTTAGAAAACAAAAGAGAGAAATCTATTATAATCTGAAAGACAATAAGAAAAGAATCATTACTGTTCCGTTTGGTGAAGACCATAAACGTTCTTTGATATCTTACTTTAAAACAGATGATGGGTTAGAAGTCCTTGAATTACTGGAAAAGAAAGTAAAATAAATAGGTTATCTTTGCTCTTTATTAACTCATAAAATTTTTTAAATTATGAACAAATACTGTAAAATTACACTTGATGGCAGCGCAAACGCTGTAGAGCAATTTTCAGCAAAAGACGTGGCATTAGTATATCTTGATTCCGCTGACGATGTTGTTATTGTTTTTAACAATGGTTCTAAAATACAAATTGCTTCATCTGCTGCTTTAGTACAAGCTGATGTTAGTACTGTATTCGGAGTTATTAAAGACGCACAACAATCTAGATGGCACGAAGTATTGTTAGATATTCCGTTATTAAGTCAGCCTGTTAATGCATTTACATTTACCTTTTAAAAATTAGAAACTATGAACAAATATTTAGTTATTGGAAATTATAATTTAGGAGCTGATGTAATTCACGTAGGTTTAGCTACAGGAAATTTAACTTTAAGCTACTTAGATAAGCAAATTGTATTAGATGGTTCTTCAGCATTTACTGCTGCTGATAAATCGGCAATTGAAGGCGCTTTAGTTAGCGTTTGGAAACAAGGTTACACTGATTCAACTATAGATGTATCACTAAGCCAAGCAATAAGCGCTGTTACTATTTAGTATCGCATTTATTATTTAACTATAAGAGTCTCCAAGTGGGGCTCTTTTTTTTTGCTTATCTTTGTGGGAAATAGCTTTCGATGATCAACGAGGTAAGAAATACTGTATTATCTATACTAAACAAAAACAACAACGGGTACTTAACACCAGAAGAATTTAACTTATTTGCGAACCAAGCTCAACTAGAAGTATTTGAGGGGTATTTTTTTAGTCTAGCTAACTGGAAGAAGAAACAAAATCAAAGAATGTCAGGTGAAAACTACGCTGATATTGTTAAAGAAATGGAGGAGGTTTTAGACACCTTTACAGTTTCAAGTGCTTTAACTCATGTTGCTAACGGAAAGTTCACACTACCAAACGATTGGTATACTTTATTGAAAGCTGAGGTAGTACCTAATGTAACTCCTGCAACATACACAGAAATAGAGAGAGTTTCTCAAGGAAAAATAAGCAGGTTGCTATCATCAAACTTAACAGCTCCTAATACTTCTTATCCAGCTTATGTGGTTGGGCCAGAGCCTATAGCAAGTCCTGTAGGGCCTACAGCTAACTCTTTACAGGTTTATCCTCAAAGCATCACTTCAGATGTATTATTGACTTATGTAAGATATCCTAAGACTCCAGCTTGGACTTATAATGCTATTGGCGCTGACGGTGATCCAGTATTTAATCCAAGTAGTGCTTCTTATCAGGACTTTGAATTGCCACTTTCAGATGCCATTGACATTACTATTAAGATTTGTGAATATGCAGGAATTAGTATTAGAGAGCAAGCAGTAGTTAACTTTGAGAAGAGTGAAGAAATATTAAATCTTAAAACTGAATCTTAATGGCATATATAACTGATGAAAAATATTACACCAATGGTAACGTTGCTCCTAAAAATTTAAATTGGGGGAGTTATCAGTATGTATCACTAAAAGATGTTGTAAATAATTTTCAACTAATGTATGCTGGTGATGATAAGTTAGTAAGTAATGCCACTAGGTATAATATGCTTTTTCACGCTAAGAGAGGTATTCAAGAAATCAACTACGATGCTTTAAAAAATATTAAAATATTAGAACTAGCTGTTACGGATGACTTAAAGTTTGTATTGCCTCATGACTATGTTAACTACGTCAGAATATCGCTTTATAAGGATGGTGTTTTATTTCCATTAATAGAAAACTTTCAAACTAATTTTTCATCTGCTTACTTACAAGATCAGAATGCTGAAATACTTTTTGATTTAAGTGGTAATGCATTAAGCCCAGAAAACTCTACGTTAGATTTACAAAGAATTAAAGGAACTAAGCCATCATTATATTTAAATAACGGACATCCTTATCATAATAAGCAAGGGTATTGCTGTGATGGAGAATGGTACTTTGGGTTTTCTGTAGGTGGTCAGTATGGTTTAAATACTTCATTAGCTAATCAGAATCCAAACTTTAGAATAGATAAGGTAGGCGGTGTAATTAATTTTAGCTCAGAAATGGGTGGTCAGTTAGTAGTATTAGAATATGTATCAGACGGAATGGAAAATGGTGATGATGATCAAATAGTTATTAATAAACTAGCAGAGGATTACTTATATGCTTATATTAGATGGGCTATTTTAGAAAACAAGTTTGGAGTTCAGGAGTATATTATTAATAGGGCTAGAAAAGAGAAGACAGCTAAATTAAGAAACGCTAAAATTAGATTAAGCAATCTACACCCTGGAAGACTTTTGATGCCTTTACGAGCAAGAGCTAAATGGATTAAATGAAGTTAACTAGAACATTCACCAAGGGGATAATGAACAAAGACCTCGATGAGCGTCTTATACCACCTGGAATATACAGAGATGGACAGAATATAGGTGTTTCAACGTCTGAGGACTCTAATGTAGGATCTATTGAGAATATGCTGGGTAATACTCAGGTAGGTGGTGACTTATCATATTTAAGCGCATCTGCTAAAACCATTGGTGCCATAGCCAACCCGTCTAGTGAAGAGTTTTATTGGTTTGTTACAGATACTAATTTTGATTATATCATAAGGTACAACGAACCAAGTAATTCATCTGCTGTAATATTAAAAGATACTAAGGGTAGGGTTTTGAAGTTTGATTCTGAGCACGTTATAACAGGTATCAACATTATAGGAGATTTGCTTTTTTGGACGGATAATTTAAATCCACCAAGAAGAGTTAATATATTAAGGTATTATGAATTAGATGACTTTACTGAAGATGATATTTCTGTTATTGTCAAGCCACCTTTAAATCCTCCTTCTATATTACTTCAAGATACAGACGAATTAAATGTAACGGTACCATCTTTATTAGATAATGTAGTAAACAATATTAGCGACAAGTACATACGGTTTGCCTTTAGGTGGAGATACGAAAATAACGAGTTTAGTGCTTTATCACCTTTTTCATCAACAGCATTTAGACCAACAGACTTTTCAATGAATTATGCTGAGGGAGTTTTTACTTCTATGACTAATGGTTTTAACCAGGTTCAGGTGGCTTTAACCACTGGTGATTCTCAAGTTAAGGATATTCAGTTGTTATATTTTGATGAATTTACCGGATCTGTTTATATAGTAGAAACATTTAATAAAGAAAAAAACAATTGGGCTGATAATACTACTGAGAATGTTCTGTTTAATAACAATAAAATATTTGCAATACTAAGTACTGATGAAGTAACAAGGTTGTTTGATAATGTTCCAAGAAGGGCGAAGTCACAAGAAATAATAGGAAGTAGGTTAATATACGGAAATTACGTACAGGGTTACGATTTAAAGGATGAGTGGGGAGAAGACTTAGCAATAGACTTTACATTATCTCTAGAATCAAAAGAGACTTCTCAGGTGGGTACACCTAGCTTCCATAGTGATAGAGATTATGAGGTAGGAATAGTTTACTTGGATGATTACGGTAGGATGTCTACTGTTTTAACACCTAATGTTTCTAATCCTCAAGGAGACAGTGATTCCAACACTTTATATATACCACCGGCTAATTCAGATACAATAAATGACTTAAGGGTAAGTATAAATCACAGTCCTCCAGAATTTGCTAGTAAGTATAGAATTTATATTAAACAAGGAAAGTCGGATAATTATACCACTATATTTCCAGTGATATTTTACAGAGACGGTACGGATTTTTATTTTTTCATACAGAGGCCAGAAGTAAACAAGGTAGATGTAGGTAGCTTCATTTACATGAAAAACATTAATGGTATTGCTACTAATTCTAGTCAGCAGTTCAGGGTTTTAGAGGTAGAGGTTAAAGAAGAGGGTTTTTTAGGTGGTAGTGAGTTCCCTGGTTTGTATTTTAAGATATCCGATAACAGAGGTGCTTTAAGTATTGATCAATACGAGGGAGAGTGGGATGGCTCAGGAACAACAGGGGACTATGGAGATGGTAAAAAGTCTAATGTAGTTTCATATATACAAACAAACAGGGTGTATCCTGGTACAGATGGCACTCAAAACGTTGGTGTTGCTCAAATAGACTTTCCTCATTACTATGGAGCTTCCTTAACAAACAACAGGGTTAAACTACATACTGGGCCAACAAGCGCTTTAACTGGTAAACCAACACCCCACGATACTTCTGCAGAAAGAGATGCTAGAATAAAAATAACTATAACTCTTAATGGTACTTTTAAAGTAGAAAACTTTAGTAATGGTATTTACGAACTTTGGTATGATAATTTATTAATTTCAGATTACTATTCAACACCTTACCACATAGACAACCCGCCTTTAGTAGCTGGTGCAACACCACCCACCCCGGCGTATAATTTAAACATGTATATAATATTTCCGGATGGTCCTGGATATACTTTGTTTGATTACTGGACTTTTAATGTGCACTCTTCTTTTGGGGTAAATAATTTTCAAGTAACCACTGCTCAAACAGGAGTTTCTACTGGTAATTTATCGGATGGATCTAATATACAGTTTCCACAACTATCATGTGCTATAGCTCCCGCTTCTGGTGGTGGTGGAACTACAGGTGTAATCGCTTTTCAAAATCAACCTGGTGACCTTAATAAGTACCCTAATGGAAATATTAAGTACCCAAGTACAGATAAAGCAATAAAAGCAGGTGCTATTATAGAAGTCAAGGTGGAAGAAGATACTTTAAAACAAGGTGTAATTAACACCAGCTCTATAAATGATAACTTTTATTTTGCTAGTGCTGATTATGATAATATTGAGGAGTGGTTCTATGAGGATAATATCTGGCAGTCCTTTACACATTTAAATAGTGATGATAAAACCATTAACCATAGGGGTTCCAGAATTTTCTTTAGAAGAGTTTATGCTGATGTAAAATATTTTGAACAACTTGGAGACAGTACAATTCTAACTGATCAGAGTGTTTTTATACAAAGTAAGTCATCTGGAAACCCAGCAGGAAATAATCAAGGAAATTATCCTACTTATGCTAAGAGAAATAGTTATGATGGCTCATTAGTAATGTTTATAAGATCTAGTGAAGTAATAGATCAAACGGGAGAGGGAACCAATAGCACTGTGGTGTCTGGCTTAAAAATAAAAGATTTAAGTGTTAGATTTAGAGTTGCTCAATCAGAGAACGGAGCTCCTATTTTTGAGACTAAACCAACTGCTGTTGACACTGGTATATTTTACGAAACACCTTACACTTTTAACATTGACAAGGTAAATAAACTTCACGAATCTAATCTTCAAAACCAAACCAACACTGTTCCCGCTATTGTAAGTTTGAATCCAAATATTAAAGACAACCCAACTTTACAAGAACAACAGAACGCTGCATTTAATTGCTTTACATTTGGTAATGGCGTAGAAGCTACTCGTATAAAAGGTCAATGGAATGAAGCTTATTTAATAAATAGCCCTAGAGCTAGTACAGATATAGAAGAATATGGTGAAGAACATCTAGAAGCTAGTTTGACTTATAGTGGCGTATATGTAGAAAACACCAATGTAAACAACTTAAATGAGTTTAACTTATCTCTAGCCAATTTCAAAGATGTCAATAAAGAATACGGTCCTATTCAGAAACTGCACTCAAGAGACACAGACGTAGTATTATTTCAAGAGGATAAGGTGTCCAAGGTGTTGTACGGAAAAAACTTATTATCTGATGCTGTTGGTGGTGGTAGCGTTGCTTCTATACCACAAGTGTTAGGTACTCAAATAACCTACAGTGGAGAATATGGTATTAGTGAAAATCCAGAAAGCTTTGCTACTTGGGGTAATAACATGTACTTCACTGATGCTAAAAGGGGGGCAATACTTCAATTAGGTTTAAATGGTATTTTTGAAATATCTCAATTAGGAATGAGTGATTACTTTAAAGATTTATTTAGAGATAACTTAACTACTCAAAAACTAGGGGCTATTGATCCATTTAAAGAGCAGTACGTACTTTCATCCAATACGACACCTGCACCTCCATGTGACTTTTCATTCACTCCAAGATTTACGCCTCAGATAGGTAAGTCAGGGGTTACTTCTACTTTAGAGATTGTATCATCTCAGTCGTGGACATTGTCTTTAGTAGATACAGGAGATGGCACTAACTGGGTAACTATGAATGGTATTACTCCTAGCTATGGTAATTCAAGAAGTGAGATAGTGACATTTAAGTTTCTTGCTAATACCAGTACTAGTAACAGAGCTGTAACTTTAAATATAACAGGATGTGATGGTGTTGTAACTAGTCAGATATTTACTCAGTCTGGGCAACAAGTATTGACAACAGGAATTTTAGCAGCTGGAGATACTGGAGGAAAAGTAACTAAAGGTTCTTCTACAGGTCTACAAACAGGAAGTGTTACTTATGATTTTTCTTCTAATACCGGTTCGTCTTTTCAAGCTATTGATCAGCGAATGGTGGAAAATAGTGAAGTGTTTTTCTCTGCAAATGAAACAGGGATAGAAGGTTTTGGTATTAATCCAGCTACTGGAGATGATGTTACGTTAAAAGCTTCTCAGGTAGGCGCCACTAATAGAGCTTCTTTTGCTCCAAGTCTAGGTACTAAAATGTACTATCTTCTAACAAACACTGTTTATCTTCAGAACCAAATCAACGAAGTAATAGCTGACTCTGCTACAGTAGAAATGACACCGGTTTTATCAGGGGATGAATGGACGGGAACATTACCTTCTTTAAATAGAACTGGTTTTGACCACTTGTATATGGTAATTGACTACAGAGGAAAGGTTAGTTCAGGGTCAACAGCTCAATTTGCAGTTCCTGAAGCTACTAATAATGTTGCGGGAGTAGCTAAAGGTAGGTTAGATTTCGGAAATAAAGAAGGAAGAATATCATTGGCTTATACGCCTGTGAGTGGCGCTGGAGCAACTGGAAATATATTTAGATTAAAACAAAATGGAGTAACGGTAGCTACTTCTGGAGATACAGCTACGACAACACCTGGTACTATTGACTTTGTAAGGTCTAATCAGGAAATAATTTACGATATTGAAGTAGAGCATTTTGGAGAGGGATCTGCACCAGCTACTAATACCATTGCTTCTATAACAGTTCCTGAGCCTACACTTACTCAATTTGTTTATGAAAACTCAGAATCAGTACTAGATCCGACTAGGTCTAATTATGTTTGTAGAGCTGATGTTATGCCAACAACAACAAAATACCATAATGGGGCTGCGGCATTACCTGAAGAAGGAGATATATTGTATGAGAATCCATTTGGAACATCTAGATTAGGAGACAATGCTTACCATAGATACGGTAATATAGCGAGTCCTTTAAATTATTACTTATTTGTTTCTGGAGATGGTGTTGTAAATGAGACTTCTGTTTGTACTACGTGTACAGAGACTACTGTTCCTGTGATAACTATACCATCAGCAATTAATGTGATTCAAGGACAGGCTGTAGATATAAATTTACAAACTACGAACAACCCTACCTACTACAACGTAATAGGAACCTGTAATAATATTCAAGTAACTGCTGGTGCTACTGGAGCAACAATAAGTTGGACAGATTGTCAAAATATAGCTAATAACACTTCTATAGCTGCTAACAACACAATCACTATACAGACTGCTGGATCTTACACTACTACATCGGGAACTACTACTTCTGTAAACGGTGGAGTATTTTACTCAGACCAATTACCTCAAGGGTTGACATTTAATCAATCAACAGGTAAGTTTAGTGGTACAGCTCGTAATACTGGAACCTTTACTATTGAGGTAAATGCTGAAAATTGTTTTGGAACAAGTTCAAATGTAACTATAACAATAAGTGTATTAGAGCAAGGTCAAAGAACCTTCACAATGGATGGAGATCAATTTGGAACAACTTCTACTGATGCTTGTGCGATTACTTCAGGACACTTAAACTTTACTTTATTTTACCATTCAGGAAGCACTACCTACCCTAAAGTAAACGATGTTGTTACTGTACCGGTATTAGGTAAAGGAGGAACGTCTGAAACTCAAATATTTAGAGGTGGTTATGTTTGGTACAAGGCGCCTTGGGATACTGCTGGAGTTGGTAACGGAACAGCTTTATTAATAGATGATAGAGGGGTGATAGTAGAAATATCCACCTGTTAAATGATGAGTGTGAACAAGTTAAATAATTAATTATGTCAGCGATTACAGTAACATACGGGCCTTCAGTAAAAGGATGGACATCTTTTCATTCATATACTCCAGATTGGATGGTGGGCATGAATAGTAATTTTTATTCTTTTTATCAAGGTAAACCCTGGAAACATCATACTAATGCTGTTCGAAACCAATACTATGGAGCAGCTTCAGCTCCCTCTAAAGTTCAGTTTGTGTTTAATGATGCTCCTATAGAAACTAAGATGTTTAAAACCATTGAGTTGGAAGGAACAAAATCTTGGAAAGCTGAAATGACTAGTGACTTACACTCAGGATTAATAGAAGCGGAATACTTCGTACCAAAAGAAGGAGTGTTTTATGCTAATACTAGACGTACTGTGGAAACTGGATTGGGTGTGGACTTCTCTCAGATATCTACTCAGGGGTTAGGGGATTGTTCTTCTACTGATTTCGTGGGAACTACTCTTACTATTTTCTTTACATTTCCAGCAACAGTAGGTATGAATCCAATAGTTGACATAGGTGACATAGCTTATTTTGACGATGGTACAGGAACATTAGCAGAGATAGGACCTATTCAAAGTATTTCAGAACCTGATGTTTTCGGCTCTGGTTTTATAGTAATAAAGAATCCAGCTGCAACACCTGTTGCTACTAACTTTATATTTGCTGCTAAGAACAGTGTAGCTGAATCTTATGGGTTAAGAGGTCATTACAATGATGTTACTTTAACTAATACAGACACAACGGTGGTGGATTTATTTGCTGCTAGTAGTGAAATATTTAAGAGTTATCCTTAATTTAGTATCTTTGTGTAAAAGTGAAATTTATGTCCAGAATTAAAGCGGTTTTCGTTTCATTATATCATTATTCTTTAGTCGTATTAAACATTTACTTATTAGACTGTATTTTTACAGCTAGTACAGATGAATATATATCTGTTGTGGGACTCGTTTTGGGTATTGCTAAAATGGGAGCATCTGCTTTCCAGGCACAGCAAGCTAAAGAAGCAGAGAGAAATGCATTGATAGAGGCGGGGAAGTTAGGAAAACAAATTGCTGATAGAAAGTTTATAAATAAATTCGCTGCACTTCAAGCTCCTACAAAGGGAACTCAGTTAATGATGGAACAAGTGTCGAGACAAGCTCAAGCAGCTACAGAAGCTAGTAAGGAAGCAGGTACTAGAGGAGTTATAGGAGGTACAGGAAGAACAGTCCAGGGTGTTACAGAAGCAGCAGCAAAAATAGCAGCTAGGTTAGATGACTTGCAATTAAAGCTGGATAACAAATTTTTAACAGAGGAGCAGAGAATAGGGTTGATGAATGAAAAGAAGGACTTAGAGTTAGACTATATGAGATTACAAGGTGCTCAGGGAGCTGCAACAGATTTTGGGACACAGGCAGCACAAGCTCAAGCTGGGGTGATTACTGGGTTAGGAGAAGCAGTAGCAGGAGGTATTGAAGCAAGTGGTTTGTATAAAGGAGACAAAGAAACAGATACTACTACTAAAGATTTTGTTGAAAACGACGAATATAAGCCTAAACTTATACCTAACCCCGATATGGATACTTTAGAAATAGCACCACCACCTGCAGAGTACCAGCTTCCGCAAGATGAATCAGCGCTAGTAGATCCTACTCAACAAAGTTCAGCTGCGATAGTAGATCCAGAAGAGAAGGGTAAACAAAATAAGTTTTTAGATTTCTTTAGGAATATATTTGGTAAAGATGATTATTTTTCAGGATTACGCGCTGTCGAATCCGAATCTGAAAACATAAGAAAAAAATCTCGGAGAATATTAAGAAAAGAAAACGAAATATAAATGAGTAAAGGTATTATAGAATACGCAGGATATAGAGCTCCTAGAACTACGAATTGGGATACGGTACTTGGAGAGGTTGGCGAGGACATAACCGGAGTTGTAACTAAAAGAGAGAAGCAAAGAGAAGAGGATTTTAAGATACAGCAGGAGACTGAGTCTGCTATTAATGATTTCTCAACTGGAGTAAGTCAAGATTTTTCTGATTATGTATCAAGAGGTGTAGAGTCTAATAGAGATTTAATGATGAAGTATACTAAGATGCTTCGTTCTAATGAAATAAACTCTACTCAATACAAAAGACTCATGAACAGGGTTAATAGCGATTGGCAACAGTTTGGTCAGTTTTCTAAAGATTTTGAGGATAGGTTAGAGAATATGAATGAGAGAAGAAAAAAACTAGACTCATCAGTTATTGAAAGTTGGAATGCGGAAAGAATAGCTAGTGCTGCAGACTTTAAAAACAAGCAACTGGTTCCTAATGCTAGTAGTGGTGGTTTATATTCAATTAGTTATAAAGATGGTAAGCCTGTAAAGAACGAAATTATACACATGAACGAGCTCAATAACTTTAGGGCTCAATTAGTGGATAGAGTTGATCTCAATAAAACTATTGGTGCTGTAACTAGTAAGGCAGGAAATTTCAAACTAGCAATAGGAGACGCTCCAATAAGATCAATAGAAGGTATATCAAGTAGATTAGCTGAGGCAGATCCATCAGGTAGAATGCTTACAGAATACAATAATTTAATCAATGGTATTTACGATATGGTGTTAACTGGACCACCTAATAAAATAGCTAGTGGTTTAGCCGATAACGCTTTAAATTCTAAAGGTCAAGGTTTCTTTGTTTATCAAGAAGGAGATTTAGAAAAGGGAGGTAGATTTGAAGGTAAGAAAGCCGAAGATGGCATAAAAATGGTTCAGCAGTCTGACGGAAGTTGGGGTGGTGAGTTAACTGAAAAACAAAAAGAATTACTTAAGAAAAAAGCCAAGGAAATAGCAGATGTTCAGCTAGGTTTTAAAGAAGCTTACATGGCTGAAGATTTAAAAAGAGAAAAGTTTGAATTAGATGAAAGAGAATTTAAAGAAAGGCAAAGAGCTGCAAAAGCCCAGGAAAATTTATCTAGACAAAAAGAAGCAAGGTTAGCTGCTGGTGATGGTGATGATAAAGAAACAACTAAAGTAAAACCATATACTCAGTTATTAGAATCTTTTGAAGCTAAAGATGCATCTCGTATCACTTCTAATCCAAAAGTAGATAAAGCTTTTTATAGTAAAAATGGAGATGAGTTAGTGGTTATCTTAAAAGGTACAGATAAATCTCCAGGTACAACAAAAACAATATCAACTACAGATAAAGAAGGTCAAAAAGCAATTGCTAGATTAATGAACTTTGATTTAAAAGTATCAAAAAGTGACGAATTGTTTGACGCTGATTACAATACTTACAAAGAAGAAGATAGAAAATCAGTCCCAAGAGATGAAGTAATTGTTTTAGAAGAAACAGACTTTACGCAAAAAATGATAGTTGGAGATAAACCAGTAACTTACAGTTTTGAGAACTTCATAGAAAAAGATTGGTCAGACAACGCACCAAAAAAAGTTCAGTACGTTAAAGACCTTGCTTTAAATTCTGGTATTTTAGACTTGAAAGATACTGACAATTTAGATATAGAAGTAGTTGATAAAGGTACAGGTGGTATGTTTGCTGATGATTTTATGAAAATTACTTATACTATGCCTAATGGTAGAGTAATAGAATCTGACACATTAGACAATAATCCAGGATTAGGGCAAGGAAAAAGTACTAAAGAAAATAAAGACATTTTTGAAAACTTCCTACAAGAATTAAGAAAAGAAATTTATTTTAAAGGAGAGACTCCTGTAGTTGAGACAGAAGAAGCTGCTGAAGTTGAAACAAACGAAAGTGATCCAGCAGAATTAGGAATATAATAAAAGATAAACATGCCATATACTGTTGCTGAATTTGCTCAAAAAATAAGGGAAAAGTACAATGCTTATCAAGATGTTGATGACCAATTGTTAGTCGATAAAATGATAGAAAAGTATCCCGTATACGCAGATCAAATAAGTGAAGTAAAAAAAAAAGAAAAAACAGAAGAAACGGAATTGGTTTCAGATTCTCAAGAGGAAGTTACGGAATCTACTACCGAAGTTCAAGATGGAGGTTCTTCGCAGGAATCAGTTTTAGAAGAAGAGACTAAGTATAAAACCCCACTAACCAGAGAAGAAAAAATAGCACTGCAAGGTAACAAGTTCGCCAAGCAGATGGAAAGAGAAGATAACTTTACTCAAGAGAGATTATTAGAGCTACAAGGGGCAGAGCAACCAACAGAAGAAGCTCCAGCTCCAATACCTGGAGTACCTACCACAACAACACCCGGTATTATTAAAGACGCTAAAGCGAGACCTGCAACCGAAGTAGAGCAAGAGGTGTTTACTGAAAAAATAAGCAAGGTAAATAAAGACACTGACTTAGAGTTTATTAAAAATACCACTGAGAGAAAAGTAGTAGGAACAGATCCTCAAGGTGAAGTGATGAGTGTGAACAAGGTTGGTGGACTAAGTAATACAGAAGCAAAGAGAGCTCAAGAAAATAAGATAACCGACTACGCTAATCAGTACCTTAGTGATAATAGAGATGAGGAAACCATACAGGCGGATGTAAAAAAAGCCAATCTATATAAAAAGAAAAGAGGCATTCAAGACGACATAAAAGGTATTGACTTAGAAATGAGAAGTCTTCTGCAGTTTAAATCTGGTGATAAAGTAATACCTATTAAAGTAGAGGAGCTAAGAGGTGAAGATAAAATAACTTACGAAGAATTAGTAAAAAAGAAAGACTCTTTAAGCAAACAGTTAAATCAAGTTACTGGTGAATGGGCTATGACCCGTAACCCATATTATAACGAGAAAGAAATTTACGATCCATTTACTGGTAAGTATATAGATAAGATAAATGCTCCTGGAGCAGTAGTAGAGTACGGTGAAAACGTAAATGCACAAGCTAAGAAAATGTCTGAAACTACCGCTGAAGATGACTTAATAAATCTTAGAGACAACTTGTATTACGATGTATTAAACCTAAGTAAACAGGTAAAAAGAAATGTAAAAGACGTAATAAAAGAAACTTCTTTAATTGGAGGATTAGCAGCTAATTACCAACCGATAGCAAACTTTCCAGATGAAAAGGATAATACTATAAAAGGTAAGATACCATTTGTAATGAGTGAGCATCCTTTTGCTAAACAACTTAACGAAAAACTAAGGCAGTTTGACGCGGTAAATAGAGCGTTAGAATTAAACAGAGGTGATGCAGAGGCTAAGGACAAACCCATGATTGACATATCTGCTATGGAAAAAGGTTTCATTGGAACGATACTTGGTGATGAGTACTCTAAAAATCCTAACATAAGTTTCTCTGTTGATCCGGAGAGTCAAGGAACTAGAATAAAAATAACTAAAAAGCAACCTTTAGTAAACGCATTAAAAGAAGGAGGTTTTACAGGTGAAGAAATAGATAGATTAGAAAAAGCCTCTGAGCTTACCTTTGGTGAAGAGACACAAGAATTAGGAGGTAATATAATGGGTATGCTTTCAGAACTTCCAATAGGTGGTGCTTTTGTTGGAGCAACTAAGATGCCTCAATTATTTAGACTTGCCAGAATTGTTAACGGTAAAAAATACGGAAACTGGGGTAAAGCAACTGTAGACATACTAAAAGGAGGTGTTACAGAGGGAACTAAATTTGCTACAACGGGAATACTTTTAGATAAACAAGAACAATATGACCCCCTACTTGGAGCTACATTTGGAGTGGTTAGTCCACTGGCTAGTTATGGTAGTTCATTACTTGGTAAATTACCTGTTGTAAAAGTAGCTGATGATGTCTTAAGTTCTTCAATACCTGGATTCAACACTGGTAAAGCTATAGTTGGTAAAGGAGCCGAAGCAGGTTTAGCTGTTAATGTAGTTTACGCAGCGGAATTATTGGATAAGATAATATTTAAAGGAGAGGATGCCGGAATTGCTTTTGATGAAGTAGTATATGGTAAAACTGCTGATGACCCCGAAGGAGTAGATCCCTTAAGAAAAGCCTCTCAATTATGGGGTGTAATGTTGGCATCAGGATTGTCTCAAAAAGGAACTTATAAAAAATTTCATGACGCACTAGGTAAAGATATCTTAGAATCCAGAGGTAGAAAAATAGACTGGAAATGGGTAAAGTCAAAGGCACCAAAACCAAAAGAGGGTGAAGCCTACACAGACAGGATGCTGATTGAGCAGGGAATAAAAGAGGTTTCTGAAAAAGGAAGTGCTGCTGATAAAGCTAAGTTAACAGACATCATGAAAGATGTAGATTATAACGAGAACTTACAAGGTGTTAAGGAACAGATTGAAGATGTAAAGAGTCAGGAACAAAGACAAGAGAAACAAAACAGTGCTATTAAAAAAGCAACTAAAGAAGTTAAAGAGGGAGAGGTAGACCCTACTGAAGTTACTTTGAATGCTGAGGAGATAGAATCAATAAACACTGCAACGCCAGCTGAAAGAAAGAATATAAGTAGGTCGGTTAAAAACCAAGTAAAGAATGGAAACCTAACCGCTAGTGAAGGGCAAGATGTCATTAATAAAGTTTCGGAAGTATTAAAGAACAGTTCGGAAATAGGAGTTCAAAACAGTACTACCAAAGCAAAGGTAGCTGAAAAAATGAATGAGCTGGAAGGAATAAAAGCAGAAGCTGAAAATTTAGATAAACTAAAGTTTAGAGATGAGGCCACTCAAAAAGAGTTGGATAATTTAAATGAAAGAGCAAGTGAGATAGAGTCAGATCTTAAAACAATATCAGAAACTCCAGAAACAACTTCAGAGCTACTAACTGACTTAGCTACTAACAAAAATAGAAGAGAGAAAACATTAAGAAACACCAAGTGGCAAGAAGATAATGTAGAGTTGGTGAATGAGATAGAGGCAAAAAGAATGGATGGATTAAATACTACCCAGGCTTTAAGAGAATTGTCTAAGGAATACGAAACTAAAGAGGCTCCTGCAAAAGAAGAGGCTGCTAAAGAAGTAAGTTTAGAAGAGGCTGCTAAACCAGTAGAGGTTACAACTGCTAAAATTGATGAAGGATTAAAAGTATTAGAGGGTCAAACTGAACTCACACCTGATCTAACAGAAAAAGTATTTGAAGCAGTAGGTGAGGAAAACTCTCAGCCTTTAAGTGAAAGCTTAAGTAAAATAAAAACAGTTGAAGACGTTAAAGAAGTATTAATTAAACAAAAACAAGATGCCGTTCAAAAGCCCCAGCCAAAGGAAAGCGTGTTACGCCCAGAACAACCCAAAGTGGAACTGCAAGAAGTGGGAAAAGAAGTCAAAGTTAAAGACGAGGCGAAAGAAAAAATAGTAGAAACACTTGAGAAAGATTTAGCAAGAGAAGAAGCTAGTGAGTTTAAAAGTGAAGAGGTTGTTAAAGACTTAAAAGAAAAACTAGCAGGTTACAAGACACAAGCTCCTAAAACAATAAAACCTACTCAAAAAACTAAAGCCAAGTCTAAAGCAAAACCAAAAACAGAGTTGCAAGAATTAGCTCAACAACTAAGAAGAGATTCTAAGGTAAGTGAAAGAGCACTAGATTTAAATAAAGAAACTATTACTAAGATTGATGAAATACTAAAGGACTTAGAAAAAGAATATAAAGAGTTGGGACTACCTAAGCAAAAGTATACGCCAGCTCAAGTCAGAAGAATAATAAAAAGTTCTGTTGATACTAAGCTCACTCAAGATAGTATAGATAAAATATTAGAAGGTGTTAATGAAATATTAGATCCTATAATTAGAAAAGATAATATTAGTTACTTAAAAAATACGCTATATTCCCCTAAAAAACTTCCTGAAATAAGTGTTGAATCTAGAAAAAATCTTAAGGAAATAAGAGATGACTTAAAACTAAAAGACTTAAAAAACAAAACTACTGAAGAATTAAAAGCACTTAGCGAGGTAGTTACAGAAATAATATCCAAAGGCACAGCAAGTCAAAAAACTATTCAGCGTCAATTAGATATAACAAAATACAAGAAACAAGCAGATGTTTCTAAAGACCTTTATAAAAAAGAAGACTTTAAAGAGATAAGTACTATAGAAGAGTTAGGTGAATTCTTTAATGACAATCCAAATGGGTTCGTATTACTCAATGACACTTACGAAGTCACTAAAGGTAACTATGATAAATTTTTAAAAGACAACCCTTTCTTACCTATCGAAGGTACTAAAGCTTACACTACGATTGACCTAAATCAAGTTAAGAAGGATTATGTAAGAAACCCTATAAGAGTGTTAAAAGGTAAGATAAATCCAGCAAATCAAATAGCTACGGTAGAAAACTTAATGAAGAGTTTGTGGAGAGGCGCACCTGAAGTTAGAAAAATATTACAGCCTGTTGTAAAACAAATTAAAAATGCTTACACTAATAATCAAGTGGCTAGAGAAAAGTACACCAATATTTATTATGATTATTTGTCTGATGTATTTGGTAGTAAAAGAAAAGGAGTCAAAGAACTATCAAAAACCGTAGATGGATTACTTAACCCTACTTCAAAAACGGTAAGTAAAAGAGGAACTACAGTTAATAATGGTCAAGTAGGTAGATATGTAGCAATCCAAAACCTATATAAGAAAAGAGCTAATCAAATGAGAGAAGATGCTCAAGAATTAGAAGGTACAGCTAAAGATAATTTACTTAAAAAAGCTGATCAATTTGATAGAATATTAGAAAGATCTGGTGTGAATGAAAAGGAGTTTGATAAGTATATAGAAGCCAATCCTAAAATAAAAGAGTTTGGAGATAACCTTTATAAAGTCTTTGCTGAAATGGCCCCTGACTTCGCACCTACCTATGAAAAGGCTACTAATATGATATTTGAAGAAGAATTATATGTGCCAGATAATAAAGCAGGTAAAGTAGATGAAACCGGTATAGTTGGTGCTACTGAAAGATTAAAAAACCTAGATAAAGGTGGTGACTTTATAGCAAGAAGTGCTCTTTCAGACAGGATGAAAGACAGAACTGATAACGCAGATCCAATTGACCTATATTTAGACGCCACTAATATGTTTGTATCTTATGTCAGAAGCATGAGTCACGCAAAAGAAATGATGCCAATTGCTGAAAACATTAACGAGGTGTTTAACAAACCAAATATAGGAGCTATATACCAGAAACTAGGAAAGGCTAAGTTTGAATCTTTAATGGAAGCTTTAGATAGCCAAATTAATTTAAATGCAGACCCTGTTAAGTCTTTAGATAAAATTATCCTGGAATTCAACAGGCTTGGAATAATAACTAACCTAGCTTTATCTGTAAAGAATATTCCGAAACAGGCTGTTTCTTTTATGAACTACTCTATAGCTGGATATAAAGATGGTATTAATCCTGTTGATTGGGCCCTTGGATTTCCAAAAATGTTATCTACAAAAAATGGTAGAGAAATTGCAGTTAGAATATTACAAAGTCCTTATCTTAAAGAAAGAATTAAAAAGACTCAAGTAGATCCTTTATTAAGCAAGGCTATTGATGGGCTAGATAAAAACTCTACATACAATACAATTACAAATACGTTACAAAAAATAGCTATGTCTCCAGTAATGATGGGTGATGCTATTGGGGTAGTTAGTGGAGGTGTTCCTTTTGCAGTAGCCGTTCATAAGCAGAAGATGAGTGAAGGAATGAGTTTTGAAGATGCTTGGGACTATACTTATAAAAGATTTGTAGAAGAATCTAATGAGTCTCAGCAGACATCAGCTGACTACGCTTTAGGAAAAGTAGCAAGAAGTAAATTAGGTAAATTATTTATCACTTATAAAACAGCTCAAACTTCAGCCATGAATAAAGCTTTAGGAGCTTATGAAGATGTTAGAGATTGGAAAAACTTAAATAATAAGCAAAAGAAACAAACAGTAGCTGATGCTATATTCTTTAGTGTAATCTGGTCTATACCATTCTTAGCTGTTGGCAACGGAGCCATAAATGCCTTTATTAATGATGAAGATGATGATGTTAAAGAAAGAAAATCCGTAGAATTACTTTTAGACGCAATAAACTCAAACCTACAAGGATTAGGTGTTCCCGGTTTTGTTGCTAATACAATCTACAATATAGTAACAGAAAAACCAGATGATTTTAGTGATGTTTCTATAACTACTTTTTGGGCAAATATTATAAAATCTTTAGGTTATGCCAGTGAAAATGTTTTTGAAGAAAAGAATCCATTTGATTTTGATAACTATACTGATTCGGAAAAGAAAAATATAATAAAAGTTCTAGGATTTAAAAACGCTAATGATCTTTATAAAAACTTTAATGATGGTCAAAAGAGTGTGTATGACGCAATAATGAATTATCAAGAAGGAAAGGTATACCCAAATAGACTAAGAGATTATATACTAGATGTAGATCCTGATTATGAGGAAGTTGATGTGCCTATGAGAAGTGGTTATAAATCAAGAGGTAGTAGTGGTGATAAAAGAAGAAATAGTGGTGGTAAAAGAAGCAGCAGTAGTTACAAAAGAAGGAATAATTAGAAATGACTTTCAGCGTGACATCTGGAGCATAACACAGTACACTTGTCCATTTCTTTTTTAATCTTTTCAATAGACATTCCTCTTTGCACCCCATTACTAATTTCAAATGACTTATTGTTTTCGTGATGATGAAACTGTAGTGCTTGAACCTTGAATGATGGGTGGGTCTCCTTAGAATATCCACATTTTTTACAACTTAACTTAGATTTATAATTAGCTACCCATTCCTTATTGAAATATCTCCTGTGCTTTTTAGTACTCATAAAACAATACTTACACTTCCTCCTCTTGTAACTCTTGCCCTTCTTCACACCTGCCGAGAAGTAGTACGTCTCAGGATAAACCTGGTTACACACCACACACTCTTTGCTGTTCACACTCATACCTTAATAGAGGAGCTTACTTCTTTTAGCTTTTCAATTAGAGAGTCGATGTTGCCTTGAGCAGTGTTGTACTCCTCATCCATCAAAGATTCGTAGATGTCATCAGTTAATTCGTTAATCTCCTTCATGACAAAATTGACATGATTTACTTTATGGAAATGAACGCCTAACTTCTTCATACTAAATCTTAACTAAAGAATCTACATTTACCTTAAATAACTTTTCACTTGCTTCTTCATTGTAAGAAACTAATGCATAAGTAGGTGTAAGGCTTTTAATATAGACTCTTTTACCATTGTGAGTTAATCTTCGTTTCATTAGGTCATAGTCAATACCTTCCTCAAATGTAAGAAAATTTTTGTATCCTTCCATTAATTTTGCTTTAAATAAACATCAATTTCACTTTGAGATAAGTCCTCCCACTTGTAAGTAGGAAAGGAACCGTAGTCATCCTCATTGGTGGAGTAGGGCTCTGTCTTAGATCCCAATTGAGTTTTAATTGGTTTATATTTCTCTGGATCCCATTTAGTAAAAAACATTCTCACTGTGTTAACAGGCAAGTGTAACTTCCTTGCAACAGCAGTTATAGTTAACCCCGACTGAGTTAGTAGTATTATATTCTTACGGTGATCTTCTGTTAATTTTATTCTCGTTCTTCTTTTGTCTATCATACTATTTCTCTTATTCTCGTTTCTTCTAGTGTGACTTTTCGATTATCTAATATTAAATCCAAGTACCTGTCTGAACTTATTACTTTATAATCATCCACAATATAATCAAATTCTTTAGACATACTTGCTTTTTCGAAATAAATTTCCAAATAAAATACTTCTCCTCGTTTATTAAACACATGACCTAAACTGATATCTTCCTCAATGTTGTTGTTAATCCTTTCCATTACATATATTATATCATCCCAATCCACGTGTGTTTCGTGGTCCGCTTCAATGTTATCAATGAAGTCAAATGTTATCATTATATGTTTAGGATCCTTGGCCGTTGTATACTTCTGTATTGCATCCATGTTGTTCTAGTTCTTGTAAACGATATTCCTGTAACCTTGATAATTTACCCTTCGGAGTCTTCACTTCTGAAAACAAAACATCCGACCCTGGTGGTATAGCTATCAAATCAGGAATACCGTTCTTGTTAGTTTTTATTAATTTAATTACGTAGAAGCCCTGGCTTTCTAACTCTTTAATTCTCTTTGCTTGTATCTGTTGTTCTGTCATTAACTATTGTCACTTTTTAATTTATCTTTTAATCTTCTAGCTTCTTTAACATCTATTTGAACATGCCTAGTTAGTTTGGTGCCTGGATTACTATTTGCCCAGAGATTGTGAGCCTCTTCCATTTCTTTAACAACTGTATCTCGTGCTTCCGTTAGTGACTTATTCTTTTCCGTTAGTGACTTGTTCTTTGATCTGAGTTGTTTAATACTTTTTCTCTGACTTTCCACCATTTTTTTGATATCATTAAAGTCGTAAATTATTGATTCCTTTTGATCGTCAAACTCCTTTTGTTTTTTTTGAGCCTCATCTCTAAATGATTTTTTAATCTTATCAACTTCATTTCTTTTTAAATGTAATTCTTCTAATAATGAAGAGTACTTATATTGTAGTTCTAACACGAACTCGGTGTCTATTTTAAATTTACTTTTATTCATTTTATTTTATTTTATTTTATTTTATTTTATCCACTTGTTGCGACCAACCAGCATACCAATGATGCCATAGTTGGCTATGTCTATAAATGTATCTTCTTGGCTTTCACCAGGAACATAGTTCTTACCACTGACTACTAAGTTTCTTAACCTACTTATTTTATCAGTTAGTCTTATTGCTAATCCAGTTAGCGAAAACTTTTTATCATTATCATTCTTAAGATCACCACCCAATGCGATGTTACTTAATCCATAATCCATTTGCTTTCTCGCAAACAACTCATACATCTCTTGCTGTATGTTCTTAAACTCCTGAGATAATTCAGGGTACTCTCTTTCAAATGTTTCTATATCTGTCATATTATATTTAATTGTTTAATTGTTTTTATTGATTCTTTTTCTGCCCATGTTATTATCTTTTCCTCTTTACTTACATCCCAATTATGAAATCTAAATGATAAGTGCATAAACTCATGGAACACAAGAATAACATCTTTAAAAGATCCTTGAAGTCTACTTAAATTAATAAATACATAAGGATTCTTACTTACCAAAATATTTGGAGATTCATTACTCATACCAGCTATGTAAGCGTCTTGACTTGTTTCATTATAACACTCGCAATCTTCCCTTTTAAGACCATGAATGTAACTTGTATCATAATAATTAAATAAATCCAAACATGAATTACCTAACAACAAGTCGTATTTATTTTTAGCTATTGACTTCATTGAGAACCAAACTTAAAATCTATATGTTATACCTACTGTCAAGAATAAACTACCCGATGCTATTGCAAAGGTGTTAGGGTTGATTCCTAACTGTTGACTATTCCAAACCATACTTGTTGTTCCTGCGGTCATTAAACTTAGACCACCTATTATTGCCATCTTTTTCATTTTGTTTTGTTTTTATAACTTAAATAAGCTCCTTCAATATTAAATCCTGTACCACACTTAGAGTAATCTCCCTTGAAATAGTTAATGTATTCTTCCCTTGGTATGCAGTACCAATTATTATTATAAGGGTTGAAATGATATATTAAGTTAAATTGCTGCATCCTTTTTTTAAATTTTCAATAGCCCATAATGGCTGTAGGTTAGTATAATGACATAATTTATATGTCTCTTCTTTTGTTTTAGCCAAAGCTAATGGTTTAATATGATCTATATGCCACTCACCGTAATTATCCCAGCTCATTCCTTCCCTGAATTTATTGCTAATGTGTTTTCTTACCTCATTATATGAGCATCCTAATACATCTGTAGTGTTACCTATCTTGTTTATTATAAATTTCCTTATTCTTCTTCTTATATTTATCTTCATCTTATATATAGGATCATTGTCTCTTCTCTCTTTTTCTCTTTTATTTATTTGGTACCTATGAGATTTAGAATATTTAGCATTATATAAAGACACCCGCAACTTATTATTAAGCCTCCACTCTTTGATAGCTTCTTTCTTTACATCCCTGTACCTATCTTTGTTCTTTAAGTAGTACATACTCAAGTACTCTTTCTGTTTTTCTTTGTCTTTATACGGCATAATCCTTTTTAAAATGTCTTAGTGTGTAATCTTTCTTGTTATTAACTGCTTTATATATCTTATTCTCAATACCATTCTTTGAAAATACCCAGTATATTTTATTATGCATTCGCTCCTTAGTAGTCATACGATCACGACTCTGCCAATAACTAGTAGCACTAAAATCAATGTTGTAATATACTAAATACTTTGCCTTCCTCAACGATATCCCTTCACGACCACTAACAATTTGCAACGCAATACTCTTTCGACTGTTGTTAAACTCATCTAAATCTGTAGTAATATCATCACCATACACCTCCTTCAAAGCTTTTAACTCAGCCGTGAACTTATAAAATATACCTATCTTCTCATACTTAAATCTCTTCTTAATAAACTTAGCCTTACTATAATCCAACACCACACTTTTCTTTGACTCAAATATAACAGTGCCCGAAGATATCTGATGTAACTTCTGCATTAACTTAACACCTGTATCAGCTAACACCACCTCATCAGAACCTTGTAACACCTTATCCTTTTGTAATCTATTACACAAGTCATAAGTTCTATCCTCCATATCTACATGCAATATCTCCTCATCAATAACAGACTTGAAACCCGCTTGCTGCTGTGTGAATGCTATAGTATAAGGTTTCATCGCTTCAATCACCCTGTTCTTATCAGCATCTGAGTAATCAGTAGCTACCTTAAATCCATAATGAATCTGTTTCTTTTTGACATAATGATTAGCCCAACCATAAAAGTTTTTATATTCACTAAATGGATTACCTTGACAACCATATACCTGGTGGTACATCTGTGAGAAACTCTCCGGGGTAGGGGTACCAGACATCAATATTAATTTAGACTTCCAGGTTTTTAAATCAGCTTTCAGTCTCTTCGCTCTTGATGATGGCTTAGGAAAAGCACCCAGCGAATGGGACTCATCAGCAATGATAACATCAGGGCAAAACCCTAAGTTGATTTTATGTGAGCTCTCGTAATTAATAACCTGCAGCTCAAACGATGGATTTAACATCTTATAGTCATGCTCAATACTAGATATAGCTTTCTTCTTAGTTAAAAACAAAACCCTCTTAGCTCCAACAACATCACACACACCTAATGAGGTAAGTGTTTTCCCTGTTCTAACCTCCATCGATAAATAAAGTAGGCCGTATTTTTTTAGTATCACTGAGCCACTGCCAATAATATCAAGTTGATAATCTCTAAATTCCATTTTATTCTTTTTGTTGGTCTCGCTTCATTGCCTTTAACAAAGCTTGACATTTCTCGTACTCTTCTTCTTCTTCGTAATGTTCTATTAATAACTCATATATACCTTCATTGAAACTTGGATAACCCTCCGAAGGATCAAATAGAAACATAGGTATAGCATTCTCATCCTCTAATATGTCCTCTATGTTTTTATTTTTAACCAATATCTGATAAGTGTTCTCTATTATTTCTGTTAAATGATCGTAAAAAAACTGCTCTTCTAATCCCATAGTTTAGATTGGCTTATTGGTTCCTTAAATATAAAATAAACACCTATATTATCTCTACCTTGTTCAGATTCACCACCGGTTAAATGCTTACAAGCTATCCTCATCCACTTGTTCCACTTGCTGTGAGATAACTTACTATAGTCAGGGTTCTGTAATGTAAATTCTATCCTCACTGAGTTACTATTTATCTTTTGATCAAACGGAAACAATGTTTTATTTTCATGTATAAAGGTAACGAATTCTCTACTAGTAGATGCTTCGAACTTTCTGTTCTTTAAATTTTTGAACGGAGCCGATATCAACCCCTTAGATAAATAAAGTTGTAGGCATTTAATCATGTAGTTATCAAACGCACACCACTCATCCTCATTCCATTGCGAAAAAAATAATTTACCAAAATCATCTTGAGGTGTAAACGCTTTAGAGTAATGAGCATAAAACTCTAACTCCCACTTACGTCTCTCATAAGAATTACCACTGCCCTGTATCGCATAGTTAGTTGTAATAACTACCTTAGGAGAATTGTCAAACGGTATTTTAATAGCATCTTTGTTTTTCTTTTCTAACGTAATACCCTCCGTAATAATACTGAATAACCTCTCAAATTCAAAACCTTTTCTCACATCATCAAAAGTAAGTATCTGCGTGTCTACTGAAACCAGCTGATAAGCAAAGGATCTTTCAAAGAAAAAAGACTTACCATCTATAGTGACATTCTTCTTTAACTGAGAAACCCCTTGTACAAATAATCCCTTACCAGTTCCACCTTCAGGTTCCTCAGAATCATTCTCATCGTGTATGATAATAGCCGGACAATACCCTGCGTTCTTATGTCCCTGCAATAAAAAACCTATCGTGCTTTCCACAGAATCTTTCCTAGTATTATCACCCTCACTTATATTGGATATAAACTTAGAGTAATCACAATCAGTGTCATCACAATATTCAAAGTCTCTATCAATAACCTGGTCTTTCCATACAAAACCATCTAGCGTATCGTACTCTATCTTTTCTATATTTTTTTCAGTAATCTTTAATGCTACATTTCTAAAGTATAAGTAAGACTCATACTCATTATCCTCCATGAAATATATCTTTTTATAAGACAGCAATGATAAGAAGTCATCCTTAAAATATTTAGTTCTTTCAGCAAAGTGATTATAAATTGATAAATCTTCTAAAGACTCTAAGTAATTTAGTATGTAGTCCTTAATTAAATCATCTGTGGTATTATCTATAATGTTTGACTTTATTACAATAAATATGTAGTTGTTACTGCCGTCAGGAGTGTACTTATAAAAACCATGGGTCTCCAGAAACTGCTTAAATTTATATGGTATTATCGTAACCTTACCCTTTTCAGATTTCACCCAAAAGTCCGAGCTCTCTGAGTTCTCTTCCTCTTTTCTGATCACTTGATCTATCGTATCGCCCTCGTACCCTTGGTTCTTGAGTAGAGAGCGAATCTCCTTTTTTGGCACACCTGTTTTTAGCTTAGTCTTTACCTGATCAATTGCTTCTGTATCCTCAAAAAACCTGGTGTTGTAATTAGATACATTAGCATAAGCACTACTTATGGTAGTATTCATTTCATTAAAAGAAAATCCATCCGTCACATATTCACCCATAACATAAGAAGCAAAACTTTTATCAATACCAAAATCATTTAATGCTGAGGCTAATATATATATGTTATTGTTTCTCTGACCTTCCACCATACCGTACTTGTTCTCCCACCATTTCTTTAACCTATCTACTATTATATCTTGCTTTGTAAGAACTAATGTAGGAGTATGGTTTTGATATTCGTGCTGTTCGTGGTTAACAACCTCCATACTGTCGTATACCTTGCTGTCTTGATTAAAATATATTTTACTGTCGTAACTCTCATAACATACTCTTGAAATATTCTTACAAGCAATATCAAACTCTTTACAGTTGTAGTAATCCTGCAAGGACATAAAGTATTTTACGTGGTTTTCAATATCTGCAGGGATCTTAACGAGTACCTTTAAACCGTTACCACTAGGAGATATAAACACACTATGAGTGTGAACATCATTCTTTAACTCTTCCTTTTTATTTAGGAGTTCTTTCTTTGTTTCAAACCCGTCAAAGTCTAAACATATAATACCACTATGAACAAGTATGGACTTGTCTTTTCTTTCGCTAAACTCTCCACTAAAACATATAGCCGGAAGTAGTTGCTTAATCTTGTTTCTTTCTTCTTTGTCTTTCTCGTTTCTTATTCTTTCTATCAGTTCCTTTGACTTGCCATCTTTTATTCTCCTTAAGATGAAGCCAATATCTCTATAGAAAGGAACAGAAGTGTCTTTAACACTCTTAAATATTGTCACTTTCATTCGCTCTTGATTTAAAATAAGAGAGGTGTATGAACCGAAAAAACCACGGTTGTGGACCTCACGGCAACCACCACCTCTCCTTGTTATTAACTAAACTTAAAATGGTAAATCGTCAGTAGCTGGAGCCGCTGCTTTCTTAGGAGCATCTTCCTTTTCTGCTACTGCAATACTACCGTCTGTCCATACTACCTTTCCATTCCCAACATAGTTTCTTTTCTTACCAGCATCCTTCTCGTCCTTAGACATGCTTTCGTAAGTTCCTACATTATTCCCGTATTTAGTGGTATCATCAACTACAGTAGTGATCTGTAAAATTTTACCGTCTCTTAGTCTTGACTTATCTACTTTAGTTAAATCAATGTAATGGTTTATTATTGAAGCCATATATTTGTTTTTTGTTTTTATTGTTTATAATTGTTCTACGTGATAATATTGATTGATGTCCTCAGGAGCTCCTTGTACAAAGAACTTCTCGTAGACCTCAATCGCTTTGAATACTTTTTGTTTTCCGTATTCGAGAAATGTTTCCGAGCATTCAAATAGCCCAGTCTTGTAAGTGTTTTTTTCTACTACTATAAATACCATAGGCCTATTAAAAAACTGACCATACAACCAAGCTTGACTGTCGTAGTTATACCTACGTGCTGAATATTTAAAGTCATCAATCTTAGTAGTGGTTTTTAAATCTATGATAGCATCAGAAGAAACAATATCTGCTTTGCCTTTCCATAACTGACCACCTATTTCTTTAATAGCAGGTACCTCAAACTGATTACCAGCCTTGTACATCATGTCGTAAAAGTCTAGATTCATACGAACTGCCTTAGCCATATTAGATAACATCTCCACTTCCTTAGTTAGTAAAGCTTGCTTACCAAATTCCTTGTATGCTTTAGTAGTTCTAGTAGATGCATCTATTATATCAAAGTCACTTAGCTTCTGTGGTTCTAATAAATCCGTATGAAAATACCTACCCAATAACATAGCTATCGTTGGCTTATTAATACCACTTCTAAAATCCTTAGGGTTGTTAAGTAATGAACCAATGTCTGAGTTAGATAAATACTGTCTACCAAAGTCACCATAATAAAACTCATCTTCCCTTAACTTTTCTATCTCCTTAGAATAAGGTTTTTGTATCTCGTCCAATATCATGTCTTAATGAATTTAGCTAGTTCATCCTGTACTACCGGATCAATCTTATACTTTTGTGATAACACCTTAATGATACCAGGCATACCCAGATCTCTATTGTCAATCATCCAAGCTATTACCTTTTTCCAGTTGTCATCTTCAATCTCTAAACTAACTAACTTAGGTTTCTTTACTACCGGAGTAGTGTCCATTAAGTCCTCACCTGCATAAACAGATAATCCTAAACCATGTAAAGCCAACGCCTTAACTGTTGATCTCTGAATAGATGTATTGACATCGAAACTAGTAATGTTCTCTAAGTGTATTGACTTTGGTCTACCAGATGTATTCATAATAGGTAAGTAGTCAATGTATTCTATACCATCAATACTAACTCCTACTTTTACCCACGCCGTTTTACCGTCGCTAAAATAGTTAATACCTTCTTCTGTTTCATATACCGTTCTTGTTAATTTAGGATATAGTTTCTTAGCAAAAGCCCAGGCATGAGCCCAACTTAAATAAGATAATTGTCCTTTTCTTTCTACTTTCTCTGAAACATTGACAGCAGAAAGTTTCTCAAACGCTGATTTTTTCGCTTGTGTTGCCATAATTTATATATATTTATTTGTTATTGATTTACAGGTTTCCAACTATCCACATACTTAGCTAAGTCTGGATCCTGCTTGATTTTTTTCTCGGTCTCTTTTATACCATATATTATTGTAGAGTTTGTAGTTTCAAACCCCATTGCCTTCATACATCTTACAATAGATGAAAGTCTATAGGTATTAAGTTTTGCTAAGTAATATATTAAGTATCTTGCTGAAGTGACGTGATTGTCCTTAGTTTTATTGAATAGTTCGTCTGGATGCGTTCTTGTTGTCTTGCAAACATCTGCTACTATCTCGTCGAATGTATCGTAATTTAACATAATTTGATTGTATTTTATTTGATTTTCTGTAGGTGGGTAATATACCTCTGCCCACATTTCTTTCGTTCTCGTCATTTAATTTAATAATTCTTCAAAACTACTATAATTTTACTTTAATCCAAATATTTCTCTAATATTTTTTCCTAAGTCCTGATCATTAGGTAGTTCTGTAGTTAGTCTATGTAATTCATTAATTAATTGTATGCTTCCAATAGCTATTTGCTTTTCTGAATTTGTTCCGTAGTTCAACTTTTCGTGACTTTTGTGCATGATATCGTTTATCTTTTTGTTAACTTTATCAGTTTGGCTTATAATTTTTGTCTCATAACCGTAAGTCTTTTCTTGTCTGTACTCGTTAAGTGATCTTTCTTTTTTCATTAGCTTTATTTTTAAACCTTCCCTCGCTCACACCCTCATAAGGCACCCAACCCGCGATGAGTGTGAACAAGTTCTGGTACATGCAATGTAATAAATTATTCTCTTGTTTCGTTAATATTATTTACTGTATTTGTTAAGTCATACAATATTGCAAAGGTTTCGTCAATCGTTATCTTTGATGTATCTATATCTAATTCTTTAAGTAATTTTTTAAGTAATGTTATTTTTCTGGCGTATTCCATTTATTAATTATTTGCTCGTTAGTACTATCGTCTATATAATATGTGTATCCATTTAACTCAATGTATATCACGTTCTCGGAGGGGATGTCTATTCGCATAACTTATCATCTTTATACTCGTCATACTTTCGGTCTTCGTCTTCATTGTTTTCTTGATCTTCAAATCTTTCTGTCAACTCTTCTATAACGTCTAACTCTTCTATCAAGTCATCACTAATATATATTTCTATAGGTTCATCTTTATATATGTACTCATCACATAACGTGTCTAACATTCCGTCGCTGTACATAAATATATTTTCTTCTTCTACTATCCTTCCAACACCCTCCTCCTTTAGTACATATATCTCAAAACCATCTGCAGTTCCTGAACTGTACATCGTTAAGTCTGCACTGTCTGTATATTCGTCTGTTATTGTTATAAATCCTGCTATTTCTTTTTTCATATTCTCTTTTTTTTACTCTTCATATTCTCTTGGTTCTGTGTGTTCTCCACACTCGGTGCATATATCTGTCCATTTGATTTCTGCACCACAACATTCTGATTCTTCCATTATATATGTTTTAAATGTTCGTTATACTTTAGTAACCATTCTCTTTTTAAGTCATCAACATAACCATTGTATATGGCATCCATACAGATTTCTCTCCTTAATTGAGTCACTCTTTTTTCGACATATCTTCTATGTTTAAATCTTCTATTTAGTTTCATTTTTTACTCCTTTCTTTTGATTTTTGTTAGCGTATTTAGTTGCACTCTCATCCAATAACGTAAAGTGATACTCTATATAGTTTGCATATAATCTATACCACTCTATATCTTTATTTGATTGATCAATTTTTTTCATAGTCATAAGTTTTAATATTCATTTGGTTAGCGTGTAGTCTAAAAAAATACTCTTTGCTAGTTATTAATTTATTCACCCACAAATTTTGTAAGTTTTCTAAACTGTTATTTTGTTCTTTCATTTATTTATTTATTTCTTTGATTAGTAAATTCTCTGTTTCATTTAGTGACGTCAAATAATATTCAGCATAAGCCGAGTCTATTGCACCACTGTTTAAATCTTCTAGCATCCAACTTTTAATGTATTGTACATTTTCAAGTGATTGGACCGTGTTAGCGTTGTCTTTACAAGAGATCAAGCCCGTAACAATTGTAATTAATATGAATTTTCTCATTCTATTTGTTTTTAGTGGTATGTCGGACATACCGTTGATTTATTATAATATCCCGTTGTGAATTTTTCTTGAGTGCTACAAGATGTAGCCATCATTATTATTAACCCTATTGCCGTAGAAATGCACAGTCTTATTAATAGTTTTTCTTTTTTCATTTGATTTAGTTTTTATGAGTGTGAACACTTTTTATTTTAGTTGGTTTTTTATTAGTACTTCTTTTTTAAATCTAGATTCCAGGTCTAGCAGTTGATTAAAAGTAAATCCCCTTAATCTATCCGTGGCGTAATGCATGCGGGCCACCTCTTTATTAAATAGCTTACCGGCTAAATTTTGCACGTCTTGTATAATATTAGTTTTATTCATTTTATTTTTTTTATTGGTTTGTTAATTTATTTAATTATAAATCCTGTTTGATCTTGCTTTGCTTCTGTTCCTTTTGCAAGTAGCCCCAGAACAACGTTTTTATATTTAGTCATCTCTAAATCTGTTTTATCTCCGTCCACCACCTTGAAACCTTTGTAAGTTTTTGGTAATTTGTCCATAAATACGGCCGACACATTGCACCCAGTATTTAAAGCCTCCATTACTTCGTGCTCATTGTCTTCTTTTCTTGATAGTGTTAAATGGTATCTGGTCCCTAAATATTTCTTAACCTTTCCAATTATGGCGGTATAATCATAGACAATAATATTTTTATATAAAGGATCAACTAATAAATCAACGTTGCAATGTTTTTTTAATTGATAGATAAAATCTATATCGCTGAACGTGTTAAGCCTTAAAGCTACATTTTGACCAGTCGATGCAATTTGATTTATTTCATTAGCCAATTGAAAAAGAAACATTTGTTTGTTATATAAATAGTAATTTGTTCTATTAATTCGAGCCTCAGAAACATTTTTAAATTTACCGCGTCCCGCCTGAACTAGACACGCCAACGCACACCCTTTAGAGGCTTTCGGGCATACGTTAACGCCCTTTTTATTATGGTTGTAGGGTGATAAACTTAGATTGTATGTTTTAAACTCGTTCTTGTCTGTCTTAGTGTTGCCACCTTTTGACAATAAATTTTTTACTGGTTTATATTCTAACATAGTGTTAATTTTAATTAGTTTTATTTATATAAAGATTCTAAAAATATCGTGTTTGCTTCCTCTTTTGTGAAACCTTCACTAATTAATTTTTCATTTATATATGACTGTTTTTGATTTACTGTCCCCATTGGAGCGTTTAACACGTTTACAGTTTTCCTTACCGCTTCAGAATATTTGTCTGTGGATTCCTCTAATTGGTTTAACCTTGACTTGTAATAATTAGCTTTTTTAATATTTCCTTTTTCTTTTGCTTGTAGGTATCTCATTTTAAAATACTCTGCTTTTGGTAATCTTTCTCTTTTCATAATTTTAATTTTAATTAGTTTGTTAATACAATACAATGATATATATTAAATATTAATTAAACAAGTATTAAAGCTTTTTTATTTAGTATTAAAGCAAATTTAAAACATTATTTCGCCCCGAATGGTTTACACAGAATAATATTTTGTAATGTTCACAGACTCAACAATTTAAATTTACCGTGTTACCGTTTATTAATATAATGGTTCGAGAATGGCGGGAGGGTTCAACGCCTTGGGGGAAGGTGTGCGAATGTTTAAACAATTCCAACGAGAAAACCAAATAATAAATGTTAAAAGATCACAAGTAAATGTTAAAAGCGTGTAAGCACTACAACGGGACCACGCAACAATAAAAGCCAAAAACATTGGACAAAGTACACCAGAACAGACACCCCCCCACGTTTTTTTTAGGCACTTTTCCTACAGACACACACACGTGACACAGGCATATAACCCACTACCTATAATTATGTGATATTATTTTTTGGTCTACTACTATTATTATTATATTTGGGTATGGAAGTACATGTTCAGAGTTTACTAAAGATTGGTGTTGTAGTTGGTGTAGAATATTTCGCACCTATAAAAGGTTATGATTATTACGAGTTCAATATGTACTTTCTATTTTTCCGCATCACAGCTAAGTGGAAATAAATGTTTATATTTGTTGTATGAATAACAGGGATTACACAATTAAAAACGGAAGGCTAATCAACAATGCTCCTGATTCAGAGATGGGTATTGTAAAAGCTGCTAGACTAAAGAAGATGATGAAAAGAGCTGAGAAGGTTCAAATGATCGCTGAAGGTAATGAGCTAGCTAAGGACAACATAAACTTATTTAAAAAACTGTAGAGTTTTCTTTCTCCATTATTTCTCGTTCTCTTGATGGATAAAAGGGGTGTTACTGACAAGGTAGCACCTTTTTTTTTGGTGTTAAACGTAACACAAAAGCAACACGATTGTAACACAAAAGCGTCAAAACGTAACATTTTTAGTGTTGGTTTTAGTGTTTTGGAAGTTTTAAAGAAATCTATGAACAAGAGTTGAAGTTAAAATAATGTTAAATTGATTTTGAAAAGTGATTTGAAAAGCGTTTTTAAACGTTTTAAAACGGATAAATTGGCAAAAAGGTGTTGGTTTTAGGGCATTAGTGTTGGTTTTGTGTTAAGAATTTTTTAAACTAACACTTTATATAATATGCTTTAATTACTTGATTATCAGTTAGTTAAACTACTACTAGTGTTATAATGTTACTTTTTAGGGGGGGTAAGGAGAAAAAAAAATAAAAAAAGAAATAGTAAAATAAAAAAAAAGAAAGTATAGGGAAAAAACCAACACTGTAACACTAATTAGTATTTGTGACATAAAATTTGTAGGTGAAAGGTTTTTGTATATATTTGTTTGACTTTAATAAAATTTAGTAAAATGATAGTAAAAGAGATAAGCTTCAATGACGAGGCTAGAGAAAAATTAATTAGTGGCGTAAATAAAATTGCCAATGCTGTAAAGAGTACTTTAGGAGCTCGTGGTCAAACAGTATTAATAGAATCAGAAAATCATATAGGTGGTGTAACTATTACTAAGGATGGTGTAACCGTTGCTAAGAGTATCGCTCTAATGGATCCCACGGAAGACTTAGCGGTAAGGATAATTAGGGAAGCTGCTGAAAAGACAGCTAATGAAGCTGGTGATGGAACAACTACTGCTATCGTATTGACACAAGCAATTATTGATGCAGCATCTGAAAGAATTAAGAAAGAGATGAACCTAACGAATATTATTAGAACGATGCAAGAATCGACTGATACTATTTTAAAGGCTTTGGATAAGAAGAAGAAAAAGATTACTTCTAAGAAATTAATTGATGTTGCTTCGATCTCTGCTAACAACGATAAAGAGATTGGGAATATTATTGCAAGTGCTTACGATAAGGTAGGTATGAACGGTGTAGTTACTGTAGAGAATTCCAATGGTAGCGACACTTGGTTTTCTACTAGTGAAGGAATGAGAATTCGAAGAGGGTATATGTCAAGGTATTTTATAACGGATCAGAAAACTGAAGAATGTATTTTAGAAAACCCGTATGTGCTAGTACTGAATTCAACAGTAGAGAACATGAGTTCTATTGAGCATGTACTAGCAGAAGTATTGCAGAATGGTAAATCTCTTTTGATTATTGGTGATGTCGATGCCAAAGTGATGAACACACTGAATCTTAATAAAGTTAGAAACGGACTAAAGGTTTGTGTAATTCAACCACCAGAGTTTGGATGGAAGAAAGACCAACTTATGCAGGACATTGCTATTGCAACAGGAGCTACGTATTTTAGTGAGGATACCGGTGATAATTTTCAATTGGTTAGAATGCAGGACCTAGGATCCGCCCGAAAGGTTATTGTCGATAATATCAACACCATTATAGTTAGAAATGAAGACCCTCAAGTAGACCAAGATTTAGAAAGTCATATTACTAAGCTGTGGGATATTCATGAAAGTAGTAAAGAACAAGATTTTATTAAGAAACGTATTGCCATGATTTCTGGAAAGATTGGGGTTATCCATGTAGGGGCGAACTCAGATATTGAGCAAAAAGAAAAGAAAGACAGGGTCGATGATGCAGTGTGCGCCACAAGAGCAGCCCTTGAAGATGGAATCTTACCAGGAGGAGGCGTGGCACTTAAAGAAATTGCAGATGACCTCGCAAAGCTCGGTGTAGGCGAAAGTCAAAGGGTGGCTATGAAGATATTGGAACTTGCACTAAAAGCACCGTTTTATCAGATATTGAAGAATGCAGGTCTTAAACCTGAAGAAATTGAGCCTAATCTAGACCCAGGCATAGGTTTTGATGTTAAGAATGATAAGTACGGTAACATGATTAAGTTGGGGATTATAGACCCATGTAAGGTTACTAAGAGTGCGGTAAGTAATGCTATTTCTATTGCTTCGACTATTCTAAGTACTAATGCCATAATAACTAATGTTAGAGATACAAAATGAAAGCAGTAGGAAAATATATATTAGTAAAGGAAGTTAAGGAGTCTCATAAAAGTAAAGGAGGATTATTATTGACTTCTAAGGATACTGTTGGAATGATGTATCGTAAAGGAGAGGTTGTTTCGTTTGGACAAGGAGTTACTTACTTAAAAGAAGGAGACGATATTTACTACAATAAGTTGACAACCCACGAAGTTAGAATCGGTGAGGACTTATACACTGTTGTCCAAGACAAGGACGTGGTAGTGGTTCTGTAAAATTGCATATCTTTGTGGTATGTCGAAGTTAAGTCGTACTGCAAGGTTTTATCGTAAGAATAAAAAAGCTCGTGAAAAAAGAAACGAGTATCAGAAAGAATACAATGAAAAACGTGAAGAGGTAGAGCGAAGAGTATCAAACAATAAGAAAAACCGAGAGTTCGGCACCTATGGCAATTATGATGGAAAGGATGTTTCTCATAAAGGAAATAGAATTGTCCTAGAAAAAGCCAGTAAGAACAGAGGTAGTAAAACAGCTACTGCTGGAGACAGAAGAGCTAGAGGTAAAAAAGGAAAAGGTAGAAAAAATAAAGGAAATACAGGAGGTAAATAATTATGCATACTAAACTACATAAGTCTAAAAGAGATAAAAGAAAGAAACAAAAACAACTAAAGAAGATTAACAAAGCCAATAAGAAAATAGATGAAGTTTCTAGTGATGACCTAACTAAAACTGATTTAAAATCTTTAATGAAGATAAAAATTAATAAGTTGTAATGCCAAAAGACGCTTGTTATAGAAAGATTATGAAAAGCTACGGTAAGTGGTCAGCTCGTGCTGCTCAAGCCACTGCTAAGTGTCGTAAAGCAAAGGGAAAGGTAAAGAAGAGTAAAGCAGGTTCTAATTTAAAAAGATGGGAAAAAGAGAAGTGGGTAGACACTAGAACTGGAAAAGCATGTGGAGCAGGAGGAAAGAATGAGTACTGCAGGCCAACTAAGAGAGTTTCATCAAAGACTCCTAAAACAAAAGGAGAAATGAGTAAGTCTGAGTTAAGTAGAAAAAAGGCAGAAAAAAGAAGAGTAGGAATGAAAGGGGCTGGGGGTAGAAAAGTAAAACCAGTTAAAAGAAGATAAATGAAAAAGAAACTAACAGAAAAGCAGGCTAAGTTAGCTAAAATGGCTCCTCCTTACAACAAAATAACAGGAGCTGATTTTAAAGCTTTGAAGAGAAGTAAAATGAGAAAAAGATGATGAAAGATAGAATTCTATTAGCAATAACAGTGACTTTGTTTTTTGTTGCAGCATTCTTAGTAGATTACATAGACGAATTAAGAAAACAAAATAAAAATGGCAAAAAGAGTAGATAAATCTTCAATGGCTTGTAATAAGCCTAGAGCTTCTACAAGACCTGGTAAGAAAAAAATGGTTAAGGCCTGTGAAGGTGGTAAGGAGAAGATCATTCATTTTGGTGCTAAGGGATATGGACATAATTATTCTGCTGCTGCACGTAAAAGTTTTAAAGCCCGCCACAGATGTTCTTCAGCTAAGTCGAAGTTGACAGCTCGATATTGGGCTTGTAAGAACCTGTGGGCTGGTAAAGGTGGATCTACTAAGAGTTCTCCTAAAAGTAGAAGAGGAAAATATTAGTTATATTTGTAAAAAGATTAAAAATGCCTACAGTAAAACATAAATGTCCCGAAACTGGAAAAATGAAAAAAAGAAAGTTTGCTTATAATGCAGTAGGAAAAGCACAAGCAACTGAGTTTGCTAAACTTATGAATGGGACAATAAAAATGAATCCAGGATACGGAACAGAAAAAGATAGTTATTAAAAAAAAAATTATGAAACAAGGATACAACTCAAGACTAGACGAATCACTAGGAAATAAGCACAAAGGAAAGCATCAGCAATCTATGAAAGCTAGAAGAGACGAGTCTAAGGCTATGTCTAAAAAAGATTTTGGACACGCTTACGGTGGTGATCACGGAATGAAGTATGAAGGTGCTTCTGGTCACATCTCATCAATGATAAAGAAGTAGTAAGTATTTAAATAGATTCTTCTCTATTTATTTTTTTCATTGCGTTGAAGTACTTATACTCCGAATTTCTTGGATGTTTATAGATAGGGCTTCTTCTACTCTCTGGAAATTTTTCTTCTTCTAAAAGTAAACGGTATACTCTCCCCATGGCAATTTTACCTTTATGGGTAAGTTCGTATATAGCGACGGACCTACCGTAGTTACTTCTCCATTGTTTGATCCATCCTTCTTTTTTAAGTCTAACAAATCTTTCTACATCCCAAGATAGTATGGTTTCGTACCATGCAAAATCTTGTTTAGTAAAACGACCTTCACTATGTAAAAAAAGAAGCATTTCTAGATCTTGCTGAGATAGGCCGTACTGTTTTTTTATTAAGTACCTAACGACTCTCCAATGTTTTAAAAAATCGTGTTTCATTTAAGTGTTATTTTATTCTTATCTTTGCAATGTAAGTAAATTTCATTAGAATGAAAAACGAAAAATCAAAGGGTTTAGGAGATACAATCCATAAGTTCACCACCGCTACAGGTATATCAAAAATGTTTGAAGGAAAAGATTGCGGGTGTCAACAGAGAAGAAAAAAATTAAACGAGATTCTACCTTACAACAACAACAACGAAACTACATAAAAAAATGGCCTACCAAAAACTACAAACATATCAAGCGATACAAGTTATTAAAGATGACAATATTACTATCCCCGCACCTAATGAAGTGGCAAGCGGAACTACCAATGGTACTGGAGCGGGATTACTTATAGATTCATCTGCAAAGTTTCTAACAACTGCTTCAGTTGGAGATGTTGTGTACAACACTTCGGACAACACTATTACTACTGTGCTAGCTGTTGATTCAGATATTCAATTGCAAGTGGGCACTACTTTTGCAGCTGTAAAAAATTACACTATTTATTCACAAGGACTTAACGAAGGATGTATATTATATGTTGGAGGTGATGGAAATGTAGTGGTTGAAACGGTTGCAGGAAACGAAGTTACATTCACTGGTGTAGTGGCTGGAACGTTCATGCCGGTTCAGGTTTTAAAAGTAAAAGCAAATACTACAGCAACGGATATAATAGCAATGTGGTAGAATGAGCACAGGGATAGGAGTAGGAATAAGTAGTGTATTTACATCAAGGCCAGCAGGGGGACCTTCTATTATTTTAGAGTATTCCACTTCTGACTATTGCAAAACGCAAGTGCCTGGTGTTATTCCACCTACTGTTGTACAGCCCGCTCCACCTGCAGGTATTTTTACTTCTTCCGATATCTCTGGTCTTGCTGTAAATGTAATTAGTGGTGTTTTTAATATAGGTGCAGCTCAACCTGGTAATTATATCATCACTTACACTGTTGGCACTCAGAGTGCTACTTTTCCTATAAATATTGGTCCTGTTATTGATGCTACCATCACTGGTGATTCAGCTACTTGTGTAGGAAACGCACCTGTTCCAGCTGATTTAACAGCCGTAGCTGGTTATTCTAACTATGAATGGTTTAAGGATAATGTTTCAGTTCAAAATGGATCTAGTAACACGTATACACCAGCATTTAATGTTGCGGGTACTTTTACTTATAAGGTGATTATAACTGATAGTTCTTTAAGTAGTTTTGATTGTACTAAGACTTCTTTAGACTTCACGTTTACCGTAAATGCTTTACCAACAATATCTATAGCAGGAGGAAATTTTTGTTCTGGAAGCAGTACTACAATAACAACTACTGTAAGTGCTGGAACTGTGTTTGCTTGGTATAAAGACGATGTGTTAATAGTTGGTCAAACTGGAAGTTCATTAACTGTCAGTGAAGCTGGTGAGTATACAGCAACCGTTACTGATGGAAACGGATGTACTTCATTGCTTTCTAACGCACTAGATATACAAGAATTTGATTCACCTACTGTTCTAATAACAACTGCTCCAGGAGCTACAATATGTACGGGTGATACAGCTACTTTAACTGCTGAAGCTAATGGAGGATTAGAACCATACACTTACTTATGGAGTAATTCAGATACAACTCAAGAAATTAGTGTTGCTCCAACTACAACTACAACTTATACAGTTACGGTTACAGATAGTAATGGTTGTACTGCTACAGCTTCACAAGAGATAACACCTTCAACAAATGCAACTGCGATAGCTAGTATTGATAACGATGCTGCTATGAGTTTTAATGGGACAGATCAATACGTTGGTTTTCCTAACTTAACTCTATCTAGTAATGAATATTCTATATCACTATGGATATATTCAGATCCAGGTACTAATGTAGGTTACTTTTTAACAGACGGTAATACTGCAGGAGGAAGTACAGCAGGTTTTAAAATAGATAATAATGGTACTGATATTGGAAGATTAGAGTATTGGGATGGAGCTAATAATAAAACTTTTGGCACAATACCTTCTCCAGCGTCTTGGAATCACGTGGCGTTTATTGCTAATGTTTCAAGCAATACTATAACTTCTTACATAAATGGATCTGTAGATACAACAGCTACTAGCGTCACTGTTCAAACAATGTATAATTTAATAGGAGCTTATACACCAACAGGTGGTAATAAATTTGTAGGTAAATTAGACGAAGTAGCAATTTGGGATTCAGCGTTAAGCTCTTGTGATATTAAAGGAATATACGAAGGAAGTATAGGTAGTAATGCTGGTAAAGCTGCTAACTTATTAGATGCAAATACAACAATACCAGCTCCGGTATATTGGAACAGAATGGGAGATAGTTAAATTATAGAATATGTCAGCAAAGTATAAAAGTCCAAGTTTTTTATTACCTAACGAGATAAACACAAATACTAATCCGCTTAATACGGATGGTAATCCCGCTACTGGTACTGGTGTCAATAGTTTGTATTCTATGGACTTTGATGGAAGTAGCTATATAAACGCTGGTTCAACTCCTCAAGCTTTAGTTGGAAGTAATAGCGCTTATACAGTTTCTGCTTGGGTAAAACCTGACGCAACTGGAAATTTAAATATTATTGGAGCTATGGATTCTGGTAATAGGTGGTATTTTAGAGTGCTAAACGGTCACGCTTCTTATGCTTATGGAGCAGCGAGTGGTGGCAATAATTATCAAGGAACAGCGACACCAGTTACTTTAAACACCTGGTCTCATATTATGTTTACATTTGATGGTTCAACTACTCATAAAATTTACGTTAATGGAGTTTTAAAAATAACACAATCCAACGGTAGTGCACAAACAATAACAAATTCTCAAAATGCTTATATAGGAGCTTTAAATAATAATGGCTCTACTCAAAATTATTTTGATGGCCAAATAGACGAAGTAGCCATATTTAACAGAGCTTTAAATACTACTGAAATAGCTGCATTATATGATGGTACAGGATCTAATATAAGACCATCTAACTTAATGGCTACAGATTTAAATCCTATAGCTTATTATCCATTAGGTGAGCAAGCTCAAAACTCTGGTTATCTTTCAGCTTCAGGAAATGAATGGCAATTTCCAAATGGTGTATTGCAAGACTATGTAATGGATTTTGATGGAAGTACAAATTACATAAATGTTGGTGAAAATATTTTACCTAGTGGAAATTTTACTATATCAGCTTGGGTAAAACCAGATTCTTTCCCAAGTCCTTATGCTACTATATTTTCTTCATATGAAAACTCAGCTTCAGGTAGACTATTGTTTAGAATTAAAAATGATGGTAAATTAGAACTATCTCTTGATTCAGCAACACTTACTAGCAATACTTCACTTTCAGCTAACACGTGGCAACACGTTATGGTAGCTCTTAATGGAACTTCTTTAACTTTTTATTTAAATGGGTCTAGCGATGGATCTGGAACAGCATCTACACCACCGGCTCAAAATTTAAATACTTACATAGGAGCTTGGGATAATAGTGGTTCTCCAAATGGATATTTTAATGGTGAAATATCTAACTTAGCGATATGGGACTCTAACCAATCAACTAACATAGCTAATATTTACAACAACGGCTCTCCTCAAACTTCTTATACAGTTACTCCACAAAACTGGTGGAAACTAAATGCAGACTCTGTTTATACGCCTAGTGTATCTAAGTATCCAACAGCTTTAGAATTTAGCAATGCTGCACAAAGCGAAATTAACACTGGAGTAATTTCAAGCTTAAATAATGCAACTGCTTTTACTGTTTCTTTTTGGATGTTAAGAACTGCCACACACAGCTCCTTGACCCCGTTCTTTTTTGGAAATAGAGATACTTCAAATAGTTACAAGGGTATTGCTTTTTCAATGGGAAGAGATACTCCCTCTCAGCGAACTCATGCTTTCTATGTTTATAATGTTACAGGCGGTTATTCTTTTTATGAATTCCCAGCAGATTATTTTAGAGAATTAAATACTTGGCACCATATTGTATTAACTTGGGATTCTTCAAGAACTCCAAATAATTTTATTGGGTATTGGAATGGCAGTAATGCAGTTTCTCAAAATGACACCACAGCTACGCAAGTTCCATCAACTGGCAACTTTTTCATTGGTGCTGATTCAACCTCTACCCATTTTAGTGGTCAAATGTCAAATTTTGCAATATACAACTCAGCTTTAACCGCTGATCAAGTGTCAACGTTATTTAATTTTGGAACTCCAGAAGTTAATACATCTTTTTCTCCTACACATAATTGGAAATTAGATAATCTTACAAGTGGGTTAAACGACGTGGGTTCATTAGCAAGTAATAATGGAAGTAACACAGCAGCAGTTGAAGTTAACAGTAATGTTGCTACTATTCCATCTTGGAAAATACCAAGTGAATTACCTATTGCAACGCCTAATTATACAACTGCTTTAGATTTTGATGGAAGTGACTATATAGACTGTGGAAATAATAGCAGTTTACAATTTCAAACTGCTGATTCTTTTTCTGTAAGTGCTTGGGTGAATATTAATTCAGTTACTGGTAATGCTGATTTTATTGTAAGCAATGGTTTATGGAATACATCTCCTTATAGTGGATGGGGTCTAAATCTTCAAGGTGCTAATACTCTCAGGTTTGACTTAACAGATAACACTCCAAACCAATTATCTATTGATTCATCTGGACTTACATTAAATACTAATACTTGGTATCACGTTTTATTTACTTATGATGGTTCTAACAGCGCTGCGGGTATGAATTTTTATTTAGATGGTTTATTAACTTCAAAAACAATAGTAGCTAATAATGCACTTGGAGCAATAACCTATACGTCATCAATGAAGTTAAATATTGGTGCAAGAGAAAGCGGAGTTAGACCTTTCAATGGTGATATTTCAAACGTGTCTATTTTTGATAGCGCTTTATCAGCTTCACAAGTTTCAACTCTATACAATGTAGGAACACCTGAAACAGCTATTAGCTTTTCTCCAGTTAGTTGGTGGAAATTAGATACTGGAGGTTCTACGATAACAGATTATGGTTCTGGTGGAAATAACGGAACTAACAATGGTCCAGCTACTCAAGTAACATCTGATGTATTAGCTACTCAACCAGTAAATGGAGTAAGTACAACTTTACCAAGTACAGCTTTACAACAAAGTGATTTACAATTTGATTCACCTTATAGTAACTATAGTTTAAGTTTTGATGGAACAGGAGATTATATAGATACTAACTATACTTTTCCAGCAATTAGCACTTGGAGTTATTCTTATTGGGTGAATATAACTGATCCTAGTAATAGTAATTATTTTTACCATGTTACAGCAAGAAATAGCAGTACTACAGGTTTGATAATATGGAGTGGTAATGGAAGCGCTAGCTCTCAAAGAAATTTTTCAGTTAGAATGGAAAGTAGTGCTACTATGACATTTTCAGTTTCAAGTTTTAACACTTGGTACCATATAGTAGTTACTGGAGACGGATCTAACTTAACAGCTTATGTAGACGGTTCGCAAGCTGCTACTATAGCTACTTCCACGTTGTTTTCTACTCTTACTTATACTACTAAAATAGGTAGTAATAAAGATGGTACAAATTATTTTTTAAACGGTAAAATTGATGAAACTTCAATATTTAATTACAGTTTATCTTCTGCTCAAGTATTAGAAATATATAATAATGGTAGACCAAAAGATTTAACTACTTTCTCTGGAACTGCACCTATTTCTTGGTGGAGACTTGGTGAAAA